>Ga0209347_1002765_pt1 | contig 22239 bp, 19 predicted proteins | sample AutmiccommuBRH23_FD_187382 | JGI IMG/M metagenome (GOLD analysis project Ga0209347, IMG submission 187382) | Deep subsurface microbial communities from Mt. Terri, Switzerland - Autotrophic microbial communities BRH/23 (SPAdes) (version 2) | ecosystem: Environmental > Aquatic > Deep subsurface >...
CGGCGGCGTCGCGACGGCTCGCCGATGCGCCGCATCGCCTTCGCCGCCGCTCCTGGCCGGCGGGCTTACAGACGTGACGCAGACCCCACCGGGATACATTCTCACGCTCTGAGGCGCCGCGCAGGCCCAGTACCGCATTGCCGATGCGAGGCGTTGACCCCTGCCGGCCGGGCCGCCAGAGTCCGACCAGGTCCGGGGGATTCGGAAGAGCCGGTTCAGCGCGTGAGCATCTGGGGAAAAATCATCGGCGGAGCCGCCGGCTTCGCGCTGGGCGGCCCCATCGGGGCGCTGCTCGGCGTGTTCGGCGGACATGCGCTCGACCGCTACTCGGGCTCGGATGAGCCGCCCGACGAGGCGGGTGCGACGCGCAAGATCGCCTTCACCATCGGCGTCATCGCGCTCGGGGCCAAGATGGCGAAGGTCGACGGCGTGGTCACGCGCGAGGAGATCAGCGCCTTTCGCGAGGTCTTCCACATCCCGCCGGAGGAGGCCCGCAACGTCGGGCGGGTCTGGGACATGGCGCGCCGCACCAGCGACGGCTTCGAAGCCTACGCCACCCAGATCGCCCGGCTGTTCAGCCCGGCCTCGCCGGTGCTCGAGCAGCTGCTGGGCTCGCTGTTCCACATCGCGCGCGCCGACGGGGTGGTCCACGAGAAGGAAGTGGAGTATCTCCGCCGCGTCGCCACCATCTTCGGCTTCGACGAGATTGCCTTCGAGCGCCTGCGCGCCACCTTCACCGGCGATGAGACCAATGATCCGTATTCGATCCTCGGCGTGACGCCGGACACCGACGAAAAGGCGATCCGCGAGACCTACCGCCGCCTGGTGCGCGAGCACCATCCCGACCGGCTGATCGCCCAGGGGCTTCCGGAGGAGGCCGTTGCATCGGCCACCGACAAGCTGGCGCGCATCAACGCCGCCTGGGACCGCATCAAGCAGCACCGCAACCTGGTTTGACGTCATGGCATCTCCGAGTGACAGGGTGGCCCCGCCGGTGGTCGCGCTCCGTGGCGCGCAGCTGGGATTCGGCGGCCGGCCATTGTTCACCGGCGTGGACCTGCCGGTCGCCAAGGGCGACCGGCTGTGCCTGGTCGGCCGCAACGGCTCCGGCAAGTCGACGCTGCTGAAGGCGCTGTCCGGCGAGGTCGACATCGACGCCGGCGAGCGCTTCGCGCAGCCCGGCGCCCGCATCGCCTACCTGCCGCAGGATCCCCGCTCCCCCGCCGACCAGCTGGTGTTCGATCATGTCGCCGCCGGCCTGCCGCCGGCCCCGGAAGGCGTACCCCGCGACCATCTGGTGGAGGCGGCTCTCGCCGGCCTCGTCCTCGACGGCGAGCGTCGGATGGGCACCCTGTCGGGCGGCGAGACCCGGCGCGCGGCGCTGGCACGCGCGCTGGTGTCGGCCCCCGACGTGCTGCTGCTCGACGAGCCGACCAACCACCTCGACCTGCCGACCATCGAGTGGCTGGAGCAGGAGCTCGCCCGCAGCGAGGCCGGCATGCTCATCATCAGCCACGACCGCGCGTTCCTGCGCCGGCTGGCCGACAAGACGCTTTGGCTGGAACGCGGCGAGCTGCGCCGGCTGAACGGCGGCATCGACGAGTTCCCCGACTGGGCCGACCGCGTGCTCGCCGACGAGGAGGCGCAGGCTCACAAGCTGAACCGCAAGATCGCCGACGAGACGCGCTGGCTGCGCGAGGGCCTGACGGCGCGGCGCAAGCGCAACATGGGACGGGTGCGCTCGCTGCTCGGCCTGCGCCAGGAGAAGGCACAGCGCATCAAGCGGCCGGAGGGGCTGAAGCTCGACGCCGGCGACGCCACGCGCAGCGGCAGCCTGGTGCTGGAGGCGATCGGCCTCTCGAAGACCTACACCGACGACCGCGGCGCCGTCACCACCGTGGCCGACGACGTCTCCTTCACCGTCCGGCGCGGCGACCGCATCGGCGTGATCGGCCGCAACGGCGCCGGCAAGACCTCGCTGCTGCGCATGCTGCTGGGACACGAGCAGCCGGATGCCGGGTGGGTGAAGACCGGCTTCGGGGTCGAGGCGGTGTATTTCGACCAGAAGCGCGCCCAGCTCAATCCGGACGACACGCTGTGGTCGACGCTGTGTCCGGGTGGCGGCGACACCATCATGATCCGTGGCCGGCCGCGCCACGTGGTCTCCTACCTGCGCGACTTCCTGTTCGAGGACCGCCAGGCGACCGCCAAGGTTGCGACGCTGTCGGGCGGCGAGCGCAACCGGCTGCTGCTGGCCAAGCTGTTCGCGCAGCCGCACAACCTGCTGATCCTCGACGAGCCGACCAACGACCTGGACGTCGAGACCCTCGACCTGCTGCAGGAGGAACTGGCGGACTACGACGGCACCATCGTGCTGGTCAGCCACGACCGCGACTTCCTCGACCGCACCGTGACCTCGATCCTGGCGCTCGAGGGCGCCGGCCGGTACCGGGAATATGTCGGCGGCTACAGCGACTACGCGGCCGAGCGCAGGCGCACCGGCGCCGACGCCGAGGCCGCTGCGACGCGCACGTCGCGGCCCGGGAGGCCCGCACCGGAGAAGCCGAAGTCACGATCGAGCAAGCTGAGCTACAAGGACGGCCGCGAGCTGGAGCAGCTGCCGGCGCGCATCGCCGCCCTGGAGGCCGAGATCGCCAGCCGCGAGGCGGCGATGGCCGACCCCGACCTGTACCGCCGCGACCCGAAGCGCTTCGAGGGCGAGAGCGCGAAGCTGGCGGCGGCGCGCGACGCGCTGGCCGCCGCCGAGGACCGCTGGCTGGAGCTCGAGGCGCTGCGCGAGGAACTGGAGGGGGCTACGTGAGGCCGATCGACCTCGTCGCGGCGGTCGCGGTCAACCTCGCCTGGGGGCTGAACTTCACGATCGCCAAGCTCGGGGTCGCCGAACTGCCGCCGATGCTGCTGATCGCGATGCGCTACGGCCTCACCGCGGTGCTGCTGATCCCGTGGCTGCGCTGGCCGCGCGGCCAGTTCCGGCAGATCCTGGCGGTCTCCTTCACCCTCGGCTTCCTGCACTTCTCGCTGATGATCACCGGCCTCGCCGGCGTCGACTCCTCGGTCGCCGCGATCGCCGTGCAGGCGCAGGTGCCGTTCGCCGCCATCCTCGCCTTCGTGTTCTTCAAGGACGCCATCGGCTGGCGGCGCGCCGGCGGCATCGGCCTGGCGCTCGCCGGCATCGCGCTGCTGGCCGGCCAGCCGCACGAGACTTCGGACCCGCTGTCGCTGGCCATGGTCATCGGCGCCTCGCTGGTCTGGGCGATATCCTCGATCCAGGTGAAGAAGCTGGGCTCGATCGACACCCTGGTGCTGAACGCCTGGATCGCCCTGCTGGCGGCGCCGCAGCTGCTGCTCGGTTCCTATGTGTTCGAGGGTGATCGCTGGGCGAACGTGCCTGACGCCGGTTTCTGGGGTTGGGCCGCGGTGGTCTACATGGCGGTCGCCGTCACGGTGTTCGGTTACGGCCTGTGGTACCGGCTGCTGCTGCGCTACCCGGTCACCACCATCCTGCCGCTGTCGCTGCTGGCCCCGACCTTCGGGGTGCTGTGCGGAATCTTCCTGCTCGACGAGCCGGCGAGCCTGGAGAAGCTGCTGGGCGCGGCAGTGACGCTCGCCGGAGTGGCGATCGTCATCCTGGCGCCGCGACCGACGGCGACGGGGAAGCCGGCATGAGCCCGCCCCGCCTCCTCGAGCGGCCCTCGCCGAACCACGGCCCACGCCCGGATGGTGCCGCGGTCGACATCCTGCTGCTGCACTATACGGACATGGCCAGGGCCGAGGACGCCGTGGAGCGCCTGTGCGACCCCGCCGCCCAGGTCAGCGCCCACTACGTCGTGGCCGAGGACGGGCGAGTGTGGCGGCTGGTCGACGAGCGGCGCCGCGCCTGGCACGCCGGCGTATCCTGGTGGGACGGCACGGCCGACGTGAACTCGCATTCGGTCGGCATCGAGATCGCAAATCCTGGTCACTCCCACGGCTACCGTCCGTTTCCCGAGGTGCAGATGGCGGCGGTCGAATCGCTGTGCCGGCAGATACTGGCGCGGCACCCGATCCCGCCGCACCGGGTCGTCGGGCACTCCGATGTCTCCGTCGGACGCAAGATCGATCCCGGCCACCTGTTCGACTGGCGCCGGCTGGCCGCCGCCGGCATCGGCCTCTGGCCCGCCGATGCATCTGCCTGCGACCTGTCCGATGCCGAAGTCGCCGAAGCTCTCGCCGACATCGGTTACCGCATCGAATCGCCGGATTCCGCGCACCCGGCGACCCGTGCGGCGCTGTCCGCCTTCCGTCGCCGATGGTGCCCGGCGACGCTCGGCGCCACCTTCGACAGGGACATTGCCGGCATGCTGAAAGCGGTCGCGAACGCCGTCAAAAAAACTCGAAAAATCCGTTGCGCCCACAGGGGATAGACCCTACCTTCTGATCACTGACGCGTGCGCACGTGCCGCTGGCCCCATAAAGGTTACGCAACGACGAGGCGTCTCTTTTCACAACCCCGGCCTTTGATGGCCGGTTGTCGAAGGGGGAACCCACGATGCTGCGACCCGAACCGGGCCGGGAGGCCCGTCGTCGTCCTAATTTTGAAATCGCTACGCCGACCCAGCAGGCCCTCCGGCCTACGCTCAGCCTCGTGCCGGCCGTGGTGCCGCCGCGCGGCGAGCCCACCGAGGCTATCCGGCGGTTCTTCGCCGAGACTCCGCACGACCACCCGGTTCTGGCCGTCGACCTGTCGGTCGTCGAATGGAATTACCGGTCGCTCTCGCTCGCCCTGCCGGAAACCGCCATCTATTACGCGGTGAAGGCCAACCCGGCACCCGAGCTGGTCGACCTGTTGGCGGCCCTCGGCAGCAATTTCGATGTCGCCAGCCGTGGCGAGATCGAGCTGTGCCTGTCGCGCGGCATCCCCGCCGACCGGCTGTCGTTCGGCAATACCATCAAGAAGGAGCGGGACATCGCCTTCGCCCACGAGGTCGGCGTGCCGATGTTCGCGGTCGACTGCGAGGCCGAGGTCGAGAAGGTCGCCCGGGCGGCTCCGGGTGCCCAGGTGTTCTGCCGCATCCTGACCTCCGGTGCCGGTGCAGAATGGCCGCTGTCGCGCAAGTTCGGCTGCACCCCGGCGATGGCGGAGAACGTGCTCGTGCACGCCGCCAGCCTCGGGCTGAAGCCGCGCGGCGTGTCGTTCCATGTCGGCTCGCAGCAGATCGACCTCGGGCAGTGGGACTTGGCGCTGGCCGAGACCGCCGAGCTGTTCGAGCGGATGGACCGCCGCGGCATCCATCTCGACCTGATCAATCTCGGCGGCGGGTTTCCGGCCCGCTACCGCGAGGACGTCGCCGGATCCGAGGCCTATGGTGCGGCGATCCGCGCCGCCCTCGCCCGCCGCTTCGGCCACCGTGCGATCGAGACGATCGCCGAGCCGGGCCGCGGCCTGGTCGGCGATGCCGGGGTGATCCGCGCCGAGGTGGTGCTGGTATCCCGCAAGGATGCCGGCGAGGATACCCGCTGGGTGTACCTGGACATCGGCAAGTTCTCCGGGCTGGCCGAGACCATGGACGAGGCGATCAAGTATCGCGTGACGACCGACCGCGACGGCGGGCCCGACGGCCCGGTGGTGCTGGCCGGCCCGTCCTGCGACAGTGCCGACATCCTGTACGAGAAGGCCAGCTACCGCATGCCGCTCGGCCTCACCGCCGGCGACACGGTGCTGATCCTGGCGACGGGCGCCTACACCTCGACCTACTCGTCGGTCGGCTTCAACGGCTTCCCGCCGTTGCAGACCGTCTGCCTCTGAACCGACGGCGCGCCCCGACATCCATCGGGGCGCGCCGACCTCCCTGCCCTCACCCGGATTCCAGCGGCGATCGCGTGGCGATTGTCGCCGGCCGCGTGCGCATGCGCGCGAGCCAGCCGGCCATGCGCGGCACCTCGGCGATGACCTTGCGCCCGACCTCGGTCTCGGCAAGGTAGATCATCATCGGCAGCGCGTGGGTGTCGGCCAGCGTCGGCGTGTCGCCCACCAGGAACTCGGCGCGTTCCGGCATCAGCCGGTCGAGCGTCTCCAGGACCTGCCGCGACTGGGCGATGCCCTGGGCGAGCGGCATCCATCCCTCCTCGCGGCCGCGCGCCTCCATCACGAACACCGTCCAGACCATCGCCGGATAGCCGTAGCCGTCCATGATCCGCATGACCTGGGTCATCCGGGCGACGCCGCGCGGGTCGGCGGGGGTCAGCGGACGCTCCGGGTACGCCGCCTCCAGGTAGCGCAGGATGGCGTCGCTCTCGAACAGCTCGAACGCGCCGTCGCGCAGCGCCGGGATCTTGCCGAACGGCTGCAGCGCCCGGTACCAGTCCGGTGGCCCACCGTCCTGGAACGGGTCGACCTCGTGCAGGGTGTAGGGCAGGCCTTTCTCCTCGAGCGCCAGGCGCACAGAGCGCACGTAGACGCTGGGCGCGTAACCGTAGAGCTCGAACGGCTGTCTTGGCATCGGCGACTCCTGCTGGCGACGGCCGGCATGGTAAGACAGCCCAGTCGGAACCGCGATCCCGGCGACGCAAGATGGGAAGGCGATGCTGGGAACCATCGGAATCGGACTGGCGCTCGCCCTGCTGATGTATCTCGCCTATCGCGGGGTCAGCGTCCTGCTGCTGGCGCCGGTGTGCGCCGTCCTCGCGGCCCTGCTGTCCGGCGCCCCGCTGCTCGCCAGCTACACGCAGATCTTCATGAAATCGCTCGGGAACTTCATCGTTCTCTACTTCCCGCTGTTCCTCCTTGGTGCACTGTTCGGCAAGCTGATGGAGGCCTCTGGCAGCGCCCGCTCCATCGCTCACCGCATCGTCTCGGCCCTCGGCCGAGACCGGGCGATCCTGGCGATCGTGCTGGCCTGCGCGATCCTGACGTTCGGCGGCGTCTCGCTGTTCGTGGTGGCGTTCGCGGTCTATCCGATCGCCGCCGCCCTGTTCCAGGAGGCTGCCATCCCGAAGCGTCTGGTCCCCGGCACCATCGCGCTCGGCGCCTTCACCTTCACGATGACCGCCCTGCCCGGCACGCCGGCCATCCAGAACGCGATCCCGATGCCGTTCTTCGACACGACTCCATTCGCCGCGCCCGGACTCGGCGTGATCGGCGGTCTCGTGATGTTCGGCGCCGGCATGGCCTGGCTGCAACGCCGCTTGCAGGCGGCACGGGCGCGCGGCGAGGGATACGGGGATGTCGAGCCGTGGCTTCCGCCGGTGCCGCGTCGTCAGAGCGGCGAGCACGCCCAGGGCAACGACGTGGTCGAGATCGGGTCCATGGTCACACCCGTCCGCGAGCAGGCACTACCCGGGTTCGTCTCCGCCCTGGCGCCGGTGGTCTCGGTGGTTGCTCTGAACTACGCCTTCGCCATTGTCGTGATCCCGGCGCTCGACACCAGCTACCTCGCCGAGCCCGCCTACGGAGCCACGACCGTCGCGTCGGTCAAGGGCATCTGGGCGATCGTCGGCGCGCTGACTCTGTCATGCCTTCTCGTCGTCGCCCTGAACCGAACGATGTTGACCGATCTGAAGCAGACGCTCGACGATGGCGCCGGTGCCGCCGTGCTCCCGATCTTCAACACCGCCTCGCTGGTCGGCTTCGGTGCCGTCGTGGCCGCCCTGCCGGCGTTCGCCGAGATCCGGGACGCTGTGCTCGCAATCGCGCCCGGCAATCCGCTGATCTCGTTGTCGATCGCCGTCAACGTGCTGGCCGGCATCACCGGATCGGCCTCGGGCGGCATGAGCATCGCGCTGCAGACGCTCGGCGACACCTATCTTGCGATGGGCCGCGCCGCCGGCATTGCACCGGAGCTGCTGCACCGGGTGACCGCGATCGCGACCGGCGGCCTCGACGCCCTGCCGCACAACGGTGCCGTCATCACGCTGCTGTCGATCTGCAAGCTGACCCACCGGGAAGCCTATGCCGACATATTCGCCGTCGCCGTGATCGTTCCGATCCTGGCGCTGGTAGCGGTCGTGCTGCTCGGGACAACCTTCGGGTCCTTCTGATGCCGGCGGTGGGCGCGCCTTGACGGCCGGCCCCCGCGTGCTAAGTCCTGCCGCGGATCAGACGGCCGGGCGGCCGCCGGTCCTGGCCCCTCGGGGTCCGGGGCGGGAGGAAAGTCCGGGCTCCACGGGAACACGGTGCCGGGTAACACCCGGCGGGGGCGACCCCAGGGAAAGTGCCACAGAAAGCAAACCGCCCGTCCGACCCGGATCTCGGTCCGGGTCCGGCGGGTAAGGGTGAAAGGGTGCGGTAAGAGCGCACCGCGCCGCCGGCAACGGCGGTGGCAGGGAAAACCCCACCGGGAGCAAGACCGAATAGGGATGGCCGGCCGCGGTCCCGAGGGTTCGCCCGAGGGGTCGGCGGCGGACGCGTTCCCGCGTCGTCGTCCGGGTAGGTCGCGCGAGGCGGTCGGCAACGACCGTCCCAGATGAATGGCCGTCGCCCGCCGGCTGGCCCCGGATCTCGGTCCGGGGTACCGCGGCGGGGACAGAACCCGGCTTACAGGCCGTCTGATCCACTTCAAGGCGGCCGAGCCGCGCCTGCTTAAGAGAAAGTTCATATGCCGGGCCGCAGGATGCCGGCATGGTTCGACTGATCGACATGATCGCCGATGCCGAGCATCGCGATCTCCTGCTGTGGTGGCTCGCCGCCCGCGGTGACCGTGCGATGCCGTCGCGCGCCGACTTCGACCCGCTCGACCACCCGCGGCGGCTGCCCCGGCTGTTCCTGGTGGCGGTCAGCGTGGAAGCGCCGCATTTCCGCTACCGGCTGTGCGGCACCGAGATCGACGCCCAGCAGGGTTATCCGATGACCGGCCGGACCTTCGAGCGGTTGTTCGAGGGCGAACTCTACCGCTTCACCCTCGAGCGTTTCGCGGACGTCGCCTTCAACCACCGCATCAGCTACCACTCGACACATTTCAGCAACGACAACACCGCCCGGAAGTCGCGCTTCACGCGGCTGCTGCTGCCGCTGTCCGACGATGGCGAGCGGGTCGACACGATTCTCGGCAGCCGCATCGAGGTGAGCGACACCCGGCGCAGCTTTGACGAACTCGTGCACGATGACGCGGTCCGCGGACGCTACGAGGTGGCGGTCGTGGAGGCGGCGCAGGCCGACGCCCCGGCCGCCCGCCTGTTGACGCTGTAAAGCGGCTGCCGCGCCAGCAACCCGGCAGCCGCGCCGGCGTTCCTCCCGCGCCCACCCGCGAGCGAGGTCGCCCCGCATGCAGCCGCCGAGATTCCTCTCCAACCGCCCGCGGCTGGCGCGCGGGCTGCGGGCCGCTGCCATGGCGGCCGGAGCCCTTGCGGTGGTCGCGGTGGTTCTGGTGGCTGGGCTGCTCTGGAGCCTGCCGCTGTCGAGCGAATTCCGCGACCCGAGCCGACTGGCACTGACCATCCAGGACGACGACGGCCGGCCGATCGCGCACCGCGGCGTCAGCCCCGGCGGCACGGCGGCGCTGTCCAGCATGCCGGCGCACCTGCCGGCCGCCTTCGTAGCGTTCGAGGACCGACGGTTCCGCAGCCACCCCGGCGTCGACCTGCTCGGCATCGCCCGCGCGACGATCGTCAATCTGACGGCCATGTCGTTCCGCGAGGGCGGCAGCACGATCACCCAGCAACTGGTCAAGAACGCCTACCTGACGCCGGAGAAGACGCTGACCCGCAAGCTCCAGGAGGCGGTGATCGCACTCTGGCTGGAGACGCATCTGAGCAAGGACGAGATCCTCGAACGCTACATCAACACCGTCTACCTGGGGGCCGGCGCACACGGCGTCGACGCCGCCGCCCGGCGCTACTTCGGCAAGCCGGCGAGCGAGACCACGCTCGCCGAGGCGGCGATGCTTGCCGGCCTCGCACAGGCACCGTCGCGCACCGCGCCGACCGTCGCGCTGAAGACCGCGCAGCAGCGCGCCGGCCTGGTGCTGGACGCCATGGCCGAGACCGGCGCGGTCACGCCCGAGGCGGCAGCCGCCGCCAAGGCGGCGCCGGCCACCCTGGCGGTGCTGCCGGTGGCCTCGGCCTCGGTCGCCTATCCGGCCGACTGGGCCGCCGCCACGACACGCGGGCTGCTCGGCGATGTCTCGGGGTCGGTGGCCGTGCGGACGACCATCGACCCCGACCTGCAGGATCTCGCGACCGTCCTGGTCAAGGGCTTCATCGACAAGAACGGCAAGGACGCCGACGTCGGGCAGGCGGCACTGGTGGCGATGCGGCCGGACGGGCGGGTGCTGGCGGTGGTGGGCGGCGCCGACCACGCCGCTTCGGAGTTCAACCGCGCGATCCAGGCCCGCCGCCAGCCCGGCTCCCTGTTCAAGCTGTTCGTCTATCTCGCCGCCCTGCAGAACGGCACGCAGCCGCAGGACCGGGTGGAGGACGCCCCGATCACCGTCGCCGGCTGGAGCCCGGGCAACTATGACGGCCGTTTCCACGGTGCGGTGACGATCCGCGAAGCCTTCGCGAACTCCTACAACGCCGCGGCGGTGCAGCTGCAGGAGCGCGTCGGGCGCGACCGGGTGATCGAACTGGCGCGCAACATGGGCATCACCGGTCCGATGTCGCCGCATCCCAGCCTGGCCCTCGGCACCAGCGAGGTCACCCTGGTCGAGATCACCGCCGCCTTCGCCGCGGTCCGCGCCGGCAAGGCGTGGGTCCGGCCGCGCCTCGTGGAGGCGCTCGGGACACCCTCCGGGACGATGCTCGACCTGCGCGCCGAGGCGGCCGGCCCGGCGCGGTGGCCGCGGGCGGCGATGCTCGACCTGCTGCGCGAGGCGGTGGAGGCCGGCACCGGCCGCAACGCCCGGCTGCCGGTGCCGGCCTACGGCAAGACCGGAACCACCCAGGACAGTCGCGACGCCTGGTTCGTCGGGTTCGCCGATGACCTCGTCGTCGGCGTGTGGGTCGGCAACGACGACGGCCGGCCGATGCGTGACGTCACCGGCGGCGCCCTCCCTGCCCGGCTCTGGCACGCCTTCATGGTCGAAGCGCTCAAGGGCGCGCCGACGGCCGCCGTTCCGGTCGCCGAAGCGACCGACGGCGCGGCCTTGCAGGGCCGTGCCGAAGTGCTCGACACCGGCACCATGCGGGTCGAAGGCGAGCGGATCCGGCTGCTGGGGGTCGACGGGATCGCCGGCGAGGCGGCGCAGGCCATGGCCGACTACATCGGCGGCCGCGACGTGCAGTGCCAGCCGTCGGCGGGCGGGCGGCACCGCTGCGAGGTCGACGGATGGGACCTCTCCGAGGTGGTCCTGTTCAACGGCGGCGGCCGGGCGGCAGTCGACGCGCCCGCCGGCTATGTCCGCGCCGAGCGCAAGGCCCGCGCCGAGCGGAAGGGGATCTGGGCGGACGGCGGTTAGCCCGGACGCCCGGTCGGCGGATCCGGCCTCCGTCCGGGCGGGAAGCCGCTCTGCCTGTAAAGTCCGGGCGCTTCGGCGCCGCCGGACCTTACTGCGGATTCTGCCACGCCCCCTTGGCATTGGATGGGGTCGGGTTCTTGCCGGTCGTCGGGCTGCCGCCGGCGGTCCCGAAGATCTTCCGGCCGTCCTTCTCCGCCCCCTCGATGGTATTGCTGCAGGCGCCGAGCGCCGGCGCCACGGCCATCATCGCCGCCAGCGCCACCGCGAGGCGACCGTGTCGCCGGCGATCCGTTGCGTTCGTCATGCAGGCACTCCTCGTCGGCGGCGAGCGCTCCCCGTGAACGCTCGTTTGAGCGGAAAACGCCTTCGACTGGAGCCGGTTCCAACCGCGATGAGAACAAAACACGAACAGTAAAACTAGGGCGCTGCGGGCCACCATGCCTTTCAAACATCCGGAATCTCGGCGCGAGGACTTCACGTTCCGCAACAAAGCCCCCCGATTTTGCGGGCATTCACCCAGGCTACGCAGGCGCGCTCCCGTTGACGCCCAATTTCTCCCATGGTATCCCATGAAATCCCATGAACGACGTGGCTTCTCCCACGCCGCAACGTTCACCGGGCCCCGGCGGTGCCGGGTTCCGGTGGGGATACAGAGGGCAACCGGGCCGAGAGGTCGCAGAGCAGGGGTCGGAGTTCCGACACGCGAGGGGCAGCGGTGGCAGTGTTCCTGTCCACGATCGCGAACAAGGTCGACAAGAAGGGGCGGGTATCCGTTCCGGCGACCTTCCGCGCCGCCCTCGAGGAGGAGAAGTCGGGCGGCGTGATCCTGTACCCCTCCTTCAAGCATCCCTGCCTGGAAGGCTGCGGTGACGAGCGGATCGAGCAGATCGCGGCCTCGATCGACGCCCTCGACCAGTTCTCCGAAGAGGTCGAGAACCTCAACACCATCCTCGCGGACTCGGTGCGGCTGACGGTCGACGGCGATGGCCGGATCATGCTGCCGAAGGATCTCGCCGACTTCGCCGGCATCGGCGAAACCGCGATGTTCGTGGGCCAGGGCAAGAGCTTCCAGGTCTGGGAGCCGAAGGCCTACGAGGCGTACCGCCTGGAGGCCCGCGAGCGGGCCCGCCGGTCGGGCGCCACCCTGCGGCTGGTGCGCAACACCGATGGCAACGGAGACGGGCGATGAGCGACGCCGCCCTGCACGTTTCGGTGCTGCTGGAGCCGGTCATCGAGGCGCTGGCGCCGCGCGACGGCGGCCGCTACGTCGACGGCACCTTCGGGGTCGGCGGCTATACCCGCGCCCTGCTGGCTGCCGCGAACTGCACGGTCTACGCCATCGACCGCGACCCCGAGGCGATGCAGCGCGCCCGCGCCATGGCCGCCGGGTCCGGCGGCCGGCTGATCGCCATCGAGGGCCGCTTCGGCGCCATGGACCGCCTGGTGGCCGACGCCGGTGCCGAGCACGTCGACGGCGTGGCGCTCGATCTCGGCGTATCGTCGCCGCAGATCGACGACGCCGGGCGCGGCTTCTCGTTCCGCTTCGACGGGCCGCTCGACATGCGCATGGAGAAGGCCGGGCCGAGTGCGGCCGACGTGGTCAACGGCGCCAGCGAGGAAGAACTCGCCGACATCGTCTATCACCTCGGCGAGGAGCGCTACGCGCGCCGGGTGGCCCGCGCGGTGGTCGCCGCCCGGGCGCACGGCGCCATCGATCGCACCGGCCAGCTCGCCGAGATCGTCCGGCGGGTGGTGCCGTCGACGAAGTCCGGCGGCATCGATCCCGCCACCCGCACCTTCCAGGCGCTGCGCATCCACGTGAACCGCGAACTCGACGAACTCGACCACGGCCTCGAAGCCGCCGAACGGCTGCTCTCCCCGGGCGGCAGGCTGGCCGTGGTCTCCTTTCATTCCCTGGAGGACCGGCGGGTAAAAACCTTCCTGCGCCGCCGCTCCGGCCGCACCTCCGGCCCGTCCCGGCACGCCGCAGCCGCGATCGCCGGCCCGATGCCGGGCCGGCACCCGACGTTCCGCGACCTCACCGCCCGGCCGATCGGGCCGACCGACGAGGAGGCCGCGCGCAACCCGCGCGCCCGCTCCGCGCGACTGCGGATCGGCGAGCGTACCGATGCACCGGCGTGGAATACACCGGATGGGGAGGTGGCGTGATGCGCCGGTCGACGATCCTGTGGTTCCTGATCGCCACCTGCCTGGGCGTGGCCCTGTTCATGGTCAAGCACGAGGTGCAGCAGCGCGAGGAGCAGTTGGCCGCCCTGCACCGGCAGATCCTGGCCAGCCAGGAGGCGATCCACGTGCTCGAGGCGGAATGGAGCTACCTGAACCGGCCGGAGCGGCTGGAGGCACTGGTCCGCCGCCACCTGAACCTGGTGCCGATGGACAACCAGAAGATCGGTGCGGTGGAACTGCTGCCGATGCGCCTGCCGCCCGCCGGCGCGATCGGCGACATGCCGGTCGACGGACTGGCGCCGACCCTCGCCGGCGGTCCGCCGCTGCCGGTGGGCCGTCCGCTGATGCTGACCCGGGAGACAAGGCGATGAGGTCCCGCGGCGACACCGTCCACCTCGAGGGGCACGCCAAGCAGGCAATCGAAACCGGCCGCAACCGCCTGGTCCTTGCCGGCTGCCTGGTGGGCCTGGCCTTTGCCGCCGTCGGCGCCCGCGTCGTCGAGTTGTCGGCGTTGCGCGGCCACGGCGAGCCCGCGGTGGCGACTGCGTCGCCGGGCACCGACCTGGCGGTCGGCCGCGCCGACATCGTCGACCGCAACGGCCTGCTGGTCGCCACCTCGCTGCGCACTCCGTCGCTGTACGCCGATCCGACCGAGATCCTCGACCCGGAGGACGCGGCGTTCCGCCTGTCGACGGTGCTGTCGGACATGAACCCGGCGGAAACCGCCGCCAAGCTGTCGTCCGACAAGCGGTTCGTGTGGTTGAAGCGCAGCCTGACGCCGCGCGAGCAGCAGGCGGTGAACAGCCTCGGCATCCCCGGCGTGCATTTCATGGACGAGTGGAAGCGGATCTACCCGCAGGGCTCGCTGACCGCGCATGTCGTCGGCTTCACCGACATCGACGACCGCGGCATCGCCGGCGTCGAGAACAGTTTCGACGACCTGCTGCGCGGCGGCCGCGAGCCGCTGAATCTCGCAGTCGACCTGCGGGTGCAGCACATCGTGCGCGAGGAGCTCGCGCGCCAGGTCCAGACCTTCGGCGCGATCGGCGCCACCGGAGTCATTCTCGACGCCGACACCGGCGAGACCGTCGCCCTGGTGTCGTTGCCCGACTTCGACCCCAACGTCGCCGGCCAGATGGATCCGGACAGCCGGTTCAACCGGGCGACCCTCGGCGTCTACGAGATGGGCTCCACCTTCAAGATCTTCAACACGGCCATGGCGCTGGACGCCGGGACCGTGGGCATGCGCGGCGGCTACGACGCCACCCACCCGATCCGGATCTCGCGCTTCACGATCAACGACGACCACGCCAAGGCGCGCTGGCTGTCGGTGCCGGAAATCTTCAAGTACTCGTCCAACATCGGCTCGGTGAAGATGGCGCTCGACGTCGGCACCGAGGGGCAGCGCGCCTTCATGGCGAAGCTCGGCATGCTGCGCGAGACCGCGATCGAGCTGCCGGAGCGCGGCCGCCCGATGGTGCCGAGCCCGTGGCGCCCGATCAACACCATGACGATCGCGTTCGGGCACGGCCTGTCGGTCAGCCCGCTGCACCTGGCCAGCGGCGTCGCCACCGTCATCAACGGCGGCATCCGCCGTCCGACCACCCTGCTGCGCACCGACATCCCGTCGCCGGGCGAGCGCGTGATCTCCGAGCGCACCTCGCGCGACATGCGCCGGCTGATGCGCCTGGTGGTCGAGGAGGGCACCGGCAAGAAGGCCGAGTCGGTCGGCTACATGGTCGGCGGCAAGACCGGCACCGCCGAAAAGGTCGGCGCCGGTGGCGGCTACAAGCGCAAGGCGCTGCTGTCGTCCTTCGTCGGCGCGTTCCCGATGCACGACCCGCGCTACGTCGTGCTGGTCATGATCGACGAGCCGAAGGGCACGAAGGAGACCTACGGATTTGCGACCGGCGGCTGGGTCGCCGCTCCCGCCGTCAGCCGGATCATCGCACGGGCCGCTCCCCTCCTCGGTGTGGCACCGGTGAACCCCGAGGCGCCCGAGATTCGCCGCGATCTGATGATCGAACAGCCGGCCGAGGGAGGTAAGCGACTTGCGTCTTTCTGAGCTCCTCGACGGCCGCAGCATGAGCCCGGCGATCCTGGCCGGGGCGGACCCCGACGTTGCCGGCCTCACCGCCGACAGCCGCGAGGTGCGCCCGGGCTGGCTGTTTGCGGCACTGCCCGGCAGCCGGATGGACGGCCGGAGCTACATCGAGGACGCGCTGTCGCGCGGCGCCTGCGCCGTGCTCACCACGCCGGACGCCGAGGCCCGGGTTCGCGGCCGCGTGCCCTTGGTCGCCGATGCCGAGCCGCGCCGGCGGCTCGCCCGCCTGGCAGCGCGATTCTACGCGGCACAGCCGGAGACGGTGGTGGCGGTCACCGGCACCAACGGCAAGACCTCGGTCGCCGAGTTCACCCGCCAGATCTGGGCGCTGACCGGCGCGCATGCGGCCAGCCTCGGCACCCTCGGCCTGATCGTCGACGGCCGCCCGGAAGGGCCGAGCCTGACCACCCCGGATCCCATCCGGCTGCATGCGGTTCTGAAGGGTCTCGCCGAGCGCGGCGTCGACCACGCCGTCATGGAAGCTTCCAGCCACGGCCTGCACCAGGCCCGGCTCGACGGCGTGCGGATCAAGGCCGCCGCCTTCACCAACCTGACCCGCGACCATCTCGACTACCACGGCTCGATGGACGCCTACCGGGTCGCCAAGCTCAGCCTGTTCGAGCGGGTGATGGCATCCGGCGGCACGGCAGTGCTGAACCTCGATTCCCCGGAGTACCAGGCATTCGCCGCGGCCTCCGGCCGGCGCGGCCACCGCATCATCGGTTACGGCCGCCGCCCGGGGGCCGAGCTGCGGCTGGCCAACCGGACCGCACGTCCGGACGGCCAGAGCCTCGACCTGATCGTGCTCGGCCGCGCCCGTAGCGTCGAGCTGCCGCTGGTGGGCGACTTCCAGGCCTGGAACGCGCTGGCAGCGCTGGGCCTGGCGATCGCCACCGGCACGCCGGTGGACCTCGCAGTCGACGCGCTCGGCCGGCTGACCGGCGTGCGCGGCCGCATGGAGCGCGTCGCGGTGCTCGGCAACGGGGCGGCGGTCTACGTCGACTACGCGCATACGCCGGACGCGCTGGAGACCGTGCTCAACGCGGTGCGGCCGCACACCCGCGGCAAGCTGTGGTGCGTGTTCGGCTGCGGCGGCGACCGCGACCCGGGCAAGCGCCCGATGATGGGGGCGGTGGTTGGCCGGCTGGCCGACCGGCCGATCGTCACCGACGACAACCCGCGCTCCGAGGATCCGGCCTCGATTCGGGCCGCCGCATTGGCCGCCTGCCCGGGCGGCGAGGAGATCGGCGACCGTGCACTGGCGATTCGCGAGGCGGTCTTGCGGCTCGGCCCGGGCGACGTGTTGATGGTCGCGGGCAAGGGGCACGAGCAGGGACAGGAGATCAAGGGCGAGATCCGGCCGTTCGACGACGCCAGCGTCGCTCGCGAGGCCGCAGCCGCCCGCTCGGGAGACCCGGCATGAGCGCCGTGCTCTGGACCCGCGACGAGGCCGTGAAGGCGACCGGCGGCATCTCGCCCGGCGGCGAATGGCTGGCGTCCGGCGTCGCCATCGACAGCCGCGCCGTGCAGCCGGGCGACCTGTTCGCAGCTCTGCCGGGCAACCGGGTCGACGGCCATGACTTCGTCGCAACGGCGCTGCGCGCCGGTGCCGCCGCGGCACTCGTCGCCCGCCGTCCCGAGGGTGTGGCCGACGACGCGCCGTTGCTGCTGGTGGCGGACGTGCTGGACGGGCTCGCCGGCCTCGGCCGTGCCGCCCGCGCGCGCTCGGCGGCGCGGATCGCCGCGGTCACCGGCAGCGTCGGCAAGACCGGCTCGAAGGAAATGCTGGCCGCGGCGCTGGCGGCCTATGGCCCGACGCTGGCGAGCAAGGGCAACCTGAACAACCACATCGGGGCGCCGCTGTCGCTGGCCCGCCTCGACCGCGCGGTCGCCTATGCGGTGTTCGAGCTGGGCATGAACCACGCGGACGAGATCCGGCCGCTGGCCCGGATGGTCCGGCCGCACGCCGTGCTGATCACCAATGTCGAGATGGTGCATGCCGGCTATTTCACCGGGATCGAGCAGATCGCGGATGCCAAGGCGGAGATCCTGGAGGGCATCGAGCCCGGCGGACCGGCCGTGCTCAACCGCGACAACAGCCAGTTCGAGCGGCTGGCCGGCCACGCTGCCCGGCTCGGGATCGCCCACGTCGTGACCTTCGGCGCCGGCGCCGGCGCCGAGGTTCGCCTGCTGTCGGCCGAGGTCGGCGCCGACGGCACCCGAGTCGAGGCCGACGTCGCCGGCCGGCGTCTCGCCTGGACCGTCGGCGGCATCGGCCGGCACTGGGCGATCAACAGCGTCGGCGTCGCGGCCACCCTCCACGCCCTCGGCCTCGATCCGGCGGTGGGCATGGCCGCGCTTGCCGGCGTGTCGGCGATGCGCGGCCGCGGCGGCCAGGTCCGCCTCGCCGTTGCAGGCGGCGCGCTCACCCTCATCGACGAAAGCTACAACGCCAGCCCGCCGGCGGTGCGTGCGGCACTGGCGGTGTTCGCCGACGCCCGCCCCGCCGAAGGCAGGCGCCGGATCGCGGTGCTCGGCGACATGCTGGAACTCGGCACCCTCGCTGCCGATGCCCACCGCGGCCTCGCCGCGGCGGTGGTCGCCGCCCGGCCCGACGCCGTCTACCTGGTCGGCCCGGAGATGCAGGCGCTGGCCGACGCCCTGCCCGCCGGCCTGGTCGCCGGTCATGCCGCGCGCTCCGAGGACATTGCCGGCACCGTCGCCGCTGCGGTCGCACCGGGCGACGTGGTGCTGGTGAAGGGCTCGCTCGGCATGCGCATGAAGTCGATCGTGGCGGCGCTCGAGGCGCTCGCCGAGGCGCCGCGCCGCGCGGCGAACGGGGGCTGAGCCGATGCTGTACAACCTGCTCGCCCCGCTCGCCGACACCAACCAGGTGTTCAACCTGTTCCGGTACCTGACCTTCCGGACCGGCGGCGCCACCATGACCGCGATGCTGATCGCCTTCGTGCTCGGCCCGTCGCTGATCCGCTGGCTGAAGAGCCGGCAGCGCGGCGGCCAGCCGATCCGCGAGGACGGCCCGGAGAGCCACCTGCTGACCAAGAAGGGCACGCCGACCATGGGCGGGCTGCTGATCCTGATCGGGCTCAGCGTCTCCACCTTGCTGTGGGCCAACCTGGCCAACCCCTACGTCTGGGCGGTGCTGCTGGTGACCATCGGCTTCGGCGCCATCGGCTTCGGCGACGACTGGCTGAAGCTGACCCGGCGCAACTCCAAGGGCCTGCCGGGCAAGCTGAAGCTGGCTTTCCAGATCGCCATCGGCACCGCCGCCACGCTGGCGGTGTCGTCGACCATGTCCGAGCCACTGACCTTCGGGCTGGCGATCCCGTTCCTCAAGGACGTGCTGATCCAGCTGTCCTGGTTCTTCGTGCCGTTCGCGGTGTTCGTGATGGTCGGCGCCTCGAACGCGGTCAACCTGACCGACGGCCTCGACGGCCTGGCGATCGTGCCGGTGATGATCGCCGGCGGCTGCTTCGCGCTGATCGCCTACCTGTCCGGCAATTCGGTGTTCGCCGGCTACCTGCAGATCCACCACGTTCCGGGCGCGGGCGAATTGGCGGTGCTGTGCGGCGCGATGGTCGGCGCCGGCCTCGGCTTCCTGTGGTTCAACGCGCCGCCGGCCATGGTGTTCATGGGCGACACCGGCTCGCTGTCGCTCGGCGGCGCGCTGGGCGCCATCAGCGTGGTCACCAAACATGAGCTGGTGCTGGCGATCATCGGCGGCCTGTTCGTGCTGGAGACGGTCTCGGTGATCGTCCAGGTGGCGTCGTTCAAGCTGACCGGCCGGCGGGTGTTCCGCATGGCGCCGCTGCACCACCACTTCGAGAAGAAGGGCTGGCAGGAACCCACCATCGTCATCCGATTCTGGATCATCGCCATGGTGCTGGCGCTGATCGGCCTCTCCACCCTGAAGCTGAGGTAGGACGATGCTGGCCCTCGGCTTCGCGCGCGATCACACCTACGCGGTCATGGGCCTCGGCAAGTCCGGGGCGGTGGCGGCGCGTGCGCTCGCGGCGGCCGGGGCGACGGTGCGGGCCTGGGACGACAGCGCCGACCGGCGCGCGGCGCTGCAGGGCGTGGCCGGCGTGACCGTGGTCGACCTCGCCGCCGACGGCGCGCTGGCCGACGTTGACGCGCTGGTGCTGTCGCCCGGCATCCCGCACACCCATCCCGAGCCGCACCCGGTGGCCGCGGCGGCCAAGGCGGCAGGCGTGGCGATCATCGGCGACGTCGAGCTACTGCTGCGGGCAATGCCCGACCGCCGCCTCATCGCCATCACCGGCACCAACGGCAAGTCGACGACCACCGCGCTGATCGGCCACATCCTGGCGTCGGCCGGCATCCCGGCCGAGGTCGGCGGCAATCTCGGCCGGCCGGCCCTGGATTTCGACGACCCCGGCGCCGCCGGCGTGATCGTGCTGGAGCTCAGCTCCTACCAGCTCGAGCTCACGCCGTCGCTGGCCCCGTCCGTGGCGGTCTGGCTGAACCTGACGCCGGACCACATCGACCGGCACGGCGACCTCGCCGGCTACATCGCCGCCAAGCGCCGGATCTTCGCCCACCAGACGCCGAGCGGCGTCGCCGTGATCGGCGGCGACGACGAGATCTCGCGCGACATCGCCGAGCGCCTGCGCCGCGACGGCCGGCGGGTCGTCGATATCTCCGGCATCGGCCCGGTGGTGGGCGGCGTCTACGCCGAGGACGGCGAACTGGTGGATGCCCGGTCGGGCCGGCCGGAGACCGTGCTGCCCCTGCGCGAGGCCCCGGCCCTCCCCGGCGAGCACAACGCCCAGAACGCCGCCGCCGCCTTCGCCGCCTGTGCCGCACTGGGCATGCCGGGCGCCGCCATCGCCGCCGGCATCCGCAGCTTCCCCGGGCTGGCGCATCGTCAGGAGCGGGTCGCCGAGGCCGACGGCGTGCTCTACGTCAACGATTCCAAGGCGACCAACGCCGACGCCGCCGCCCGCGCGCTCGCCTGCTATGGCGCGATCTACTGGATCGCCGGCGGTCGCGGCAAGGAAGGCGGCATCGCGCCGCTGGCACGGTTCTTCCCGCGGGTCCGCCGGGCCTACCTGATCGGCGAGTCCGCCGGCGTGTTCGCCCACCAGATCGGCGACGCCTGCCCGGCGGTGCTGTGCCGCACCCTGGAGGCCGCGGTCCGCCAGGCCGATCTCGACGCCCGCGCCGACCGGCAGCCGGGCGCGGTGGTGCTGCTGTCGCCGGCGGCAGCCTCGTTCGACCAGTTTCCCGACTTCGCGGCCCGCGGCGACCGCTTCCGCGACCTCGTCCGCGGCCTGCTGCACGACGACGGCGAGGCCGGGACCGGCAACCGGAGGGCGTCATGAGCGCAATCGCCCGCACCGATACCAGCATAATCGGCAAGTGGTGGTGGACCGTCGACCGCTGGACGCTCGGCGCGCTGTTCCTGCTGGTTCTGGTCGGCGCCCTGCTGATCCTGGCGGCCAGCCCGCCGGTCGCCGAGCGCATCGGGCTCGGCGCCTACCACTTCGTGCAGCGCCAGTTCGTGATCATGCCGGTGGCGCTGTCGGTGATGATCGGCGTGTCGCTCCTGACGCCGCTGCAGATCCGCCGGCTGTCGGTGCTGGGGTTTGCCGCCACGCTGATCCTGCTGGCCGCCGTGCCGCTGGCCGGGCACGAGATCAAGGGCGCCACCCGCTGGCTCTCGATCGGCGGCTTCTCGCTGCAGCCGAGCGAGTTCGCCAAGCCGTTCTTCGCGGTGGTCACCGCCTGGATGTTCGCCGAGTGGCGCCGCGACGGCGGCTTTCCGGGTCACCTGTTCGCCATCGGCCTGTACATGATGACGGCGGCGTTGCTGCTGTCGCAGCCCGACCTCGGCATGACCGTGGTGGTGTCGGCAATCTGGTTCGGCCAGTTCTTCCTGGCCGGGCTGCCGATGATCCTGGTGGTGTGCTTCATCGCAGCCGGGGTGTTCGGGCTGATCGGCGCCTACTTCCTGTTCCCGCATGTTTCCAGCCGCATCGACCGTTTCCTCGATCCGTCGGCCGGCGACAGCTATCAGGTCGACCGCTCGATCGAGGCGTTCGTGAACGGCGGCCTGACCGGCACCGGTCCTGGCGAGGGTACCGTCAAGGCCCACCTGCCGGATGCACACGCCGACTTCATCTTCTCCGTTGCCGGCGAGGAGTTCGGCGGCATCGCCTGCCTGGTGATCATCGCGCTGTACGCCTTCGTGGTGCTGCGCGGCTATGCCCGGCTGCTGAGCGAGCAGAGCCTGTTCGTGCTGCTCGCCGGTACCGGCCTGCTGACGCAGTTCGCCCTGCAGGCACTGATCCACATGGCCTCGGCGGTCCACCTGATGCCGGCCAAGGGCATGACCCTGCCGTTCGTGAGCTACGGCGGCTCGTCGCTGCTGGCCCTCGGTCTCGGCATGGGCATGGCACTGGCGCTGACCCGCAAGCGCTTCGGCGGGGAGGAGTTGCCGTGACCGGCCAACCCGACCCGCGCCCCATCCTGCTCGCCACCGGCGGCACCGGCGGCCATGTGTTCCCGGCCAGCGCC
>Ga0209347_1002767_pt1 | contig 22222 bp, 23 predicted proteins | sample AutmiccommuBRH23_FD_187382 | JGI IMG/M metagenome (GOLD analysis project Ga0209347, IMG submission 187382) | Deep subsurface microbial communities from Mt. Terri, Switzerland - Autotrophic microbial communities BRH/23 (SPAdes) (version 2) | ecosystem: Environmental > Aquatic > Deep subsurface >...
TTCGATCCGCGCCCACTGCTCATCAGAAAACCAAAAGAAATCAGACATAACAATTACCTCCTGAAACAGAGGCAGTGAATCATGATCCGAGCTGGCCGGGAATCCTGTTAATGGGTCCGGACCCTAGGTCCGCATCCGGAAACGAACGTCACAGCGCCAAATGCCTGCCGCTTTTTGCGGCTCTATGCTTCCTCGATGCAAAGGGGGACCGATCCAGTGATCACACGGCGCAAAGCATTGGTGGGAAGCGCTTTCGGGCTGATGGCGGCGCCATTCGGCCTGAGGGCGCTCGGCGAATTGCAGACAGACAGTCTTGAGGCGCTTGAACGCCGGTCGGGTGGACGCCTCGGCGTGTTCATGACCGATACCGGTTCCGGCAGGTCGTTCGGCCATCGCGCGGATGAGCGCTTCTCGATGTGCTCCACCTTCAAGATGCCGCTCGCCGCAGTGATCCTGCGGGAAGCCGATGCCGGGCGGCTCGATCTGGCAACCGCCGTGCCGTTTACCCGCGCGGATATCGTCGCCTATTCGCCGGTCACCGAACCAGCGCTTGCGCAGGGAAGCATGACCATCGCGGCGCTGGCCGAAGCCGCGCAGGTGCAGGGCGACAATACGGCGGCAAACCTGCTTCTGTCCCGGATCGGCGGGCCAGAAGGCTTCACGGCGATCCTGCGGTCACTTGACGACACGCAGACCCGGCTCGACCGCTTTGAGACCGAACTCAATCTCGGACCACCCGGAGAATTGCGCGATACGACAACCCCTGCCGCGATGGCCGGGCTGATGACGACGCTTCTGACAGGTGACGCGCTCTCCGAACCCTCGCGCCAGCGAATGATCGAATGGATGGTCGCCACAAGCACGGGCCAGGCGCGCATCCGCGCCGGGCTTCCGGCCGGCTGGCGCGCAGGCGACAAGACCGGCAGCGGGATCGCACCTGTCATGTCCAACAAGTACAATGATATCGCCATCGTCTGGCCACCCGGCGGGGCGCCGCTGATCGTGACCGCCTATTATGAAGGCCCCGGATACTTCGACGATCTGCGCGACGAAGATCAGGCCGTGCTGGCGGAGGTTGGCCGCATCGCTGCCGACTGGATCAGTCCTGCCTGACTAGCGGTCTGCCAGCTCCACCCGGAACGGTCCGGCGGGCAGGCCGTTGCTGTCGAACAGGTTGCAGATCGGCGAGTCGCCCTGGCAGTAGCGCAGCTCGTCTGCGGCGATGTCTGACGGCAGGCCGATCATCACATCGCCATTCACGACCATGCCGGAAACATAGCGGCAGGCGCCTTCGAAGCATGTTTCGAACCCGATCGCTGTGTCGCTGCTGATCGTCTGAAGGTCTCCCTCCACGCCCTCAAAGGCCACGCGGATGACATCGCCGGACCGCTCAGCGCGCGCGATCTCCGGTCCGGAGGGACCAACCGTCGGCTTGCCATAGGCGAGCGCGTCCATGACGCGCACGGTGCGGTCAGCGACATGCTGCTTCTCGGGCGGGTGGAGGTTCATCGGGTCGCCAAGGTCGATGGCCACGACAAGGCCGACTTTGTCATCGGCTGCTGCGGCCCGCCGCATGGCTTCGCGGATCGTCCCCCAGCCTTCAGTGCCCGCCGCCGACGGCAGCGCACCCCAACGGGGCAGCTGGATCACCGCTACGGACAGATCGCTGTCACGAAACGCACCGCGCCAGTCCTTCACGAGCACCGTCAGGAGGTCTTCATAGGCTTCAGCATCACCGGCATTCGACTCGCCCTGATACCAGAGCACGCCCTTCAGGCGCAGGCCCTCCAGCGGCGCGATCATGCCATTGTGGAGCATGGAAAAGCCCTGGATCGGATACCACGGCGCCGGCATCGGATTGCCCGCATCGCCCGGCACTTTCAGCCAGGTCCAGCCCTGCGCAATCGGCACCGAACTGCCATCAGCGAGATCGACATGCAGGTCTTCCTCCGGCCCTGTCAGGCCGCCGCCGCCATAGGAATTGTAGACATTGACCACGAGCGTGTTCTCGCCCGGCTTCAGCACACCAGCGGGCACGTCATAGACCCGCCCGAAGCCCCAGCCATGCGTCGCGCCGATGGCCGTGCCGTTCAGCCAGGTAACGTCGACATCATCGGCCTGCCCGATGCTGACGCTGGCCGCGCCTGTCGCCTGTTCCGGCGTCAGGGTGAAGGTCACGCGGTGCCAGACCTGGCCGAGGAAGCCCTCCAGTTCCGGCACGCCCCATGTGCTCCAGTCTGACAGGCGCCAGTCCGGCGTTGGCATCCAGTCCAGCGTCGCATCGCCGGTCCATGGATCGCGTCCGTCATACCAGTCATGGCTCTTCCACCAGCCGGTCCATTGCTCGGCGTAGAGGGCGAGCGCGGCGGGCGGGTCATCCCGGTAGAGACGCATCAGGTTGACCGCCGCATCGTGCTGGCCACTGGCAGCCAGCGCCGTCTCGCTGATCCAGGGCTCGATCCGCGACCCGCCCCAGGAGGCATCGATCAGGCCCACCGGCACGTCATGCTCTGCCTGCAGTGCCTTGCCCGTCAGGAAGCAGACGGCAGAGAAATCCGCCGCCGTTTCAGGCGCAGACACGTGCCAGGCATTGCCCTCCGGCAGCGCAGCTTCGGGGCTGATGGCGCTGGCCTTGCTCACCTTGAGCAGGCGGATCTGGTCGATCCCGGCAGCGGCGACTTCGCGGTCGCCATAGAGGGAGCTTTTCAGCGGCCATTCCATGTTCGACTGGCCCGAGCAGAGGAAGACGTCTCCGGACAGGACATCAGAGATCGCCTGCACCGTCGCGTCGCCAGCCTTGAGGGTGATGGTGTGAGGTCCACCCGCCGCCAATGGCTCGAAATCGACCCACCAGCGCCCATCCAGCCCGGCCCGCACAGACTGTGTCGCATCATCCAGCGAAACGCTCACCGCATCGCCGGGCTCTGCCGTGCCGAACAGCATCAGCGGCGCCTCGCGCTGCACCACCATGTGATCGGTAAAGACGCTTGCCAGTTGCGGCGGCTCTGCGGCTGCACTGCCCGCCAGCCCTACCAGAACGCCCAGCGTCCGGATCATCTTCGCCATTTCAGTCTCCGCCCGTTCCGATTGTCTCTTCGGTTTCAGGCAGTGTCCAAAACGATCCCGGCAATGTCCAGTGATAACGCTAACGTAAATTATTTCATCGCCACCCGAAACGCCTTCGCGAAGACGCTGGGAAGGCCTTCGACGTCTTTGGCGGGCACCCATTGGCCTTCGGCTTTGGCCGGACGGCGCGGCAAGTCTGCCCTGAGGACCCGGAGGCGAAGGTCAAAATGGGTGAAGACGTGGCGAACGTCTCCAATTTCGTCCCAGTTCCCCTTGAAGGGGGGCGGGGGATGATTGGGTTCGCCCTCAACCCAGTCGCTGGTTGGCAGGCCGAGCATGCCGCCAAGCAAGCCCTTGTCGGGGCGGCGCTGCAGCAGAACCTCGCCCTCATGGACGGCCACATAGGCAATGCCGTGGCGGATGGGCTTGGCCTTCTTGGCGGGTTTGATCGGATAGCGCTCCGGGCTGCCTTCCGCCTTGGCGCGGCAGAAGCCAGAGATCGGACAGATCAGGCAATTCGGACGGGTCGGCGTACAGACCGTCGCGCCGAGATCCATCAACGCCTCAGCGAAGTCACCGGGACGATCCTGCGGAACGAGGCGTTCCACTTCCGCATGGAGGCGTTTTTTCTCTACGGCCCACACCCCCTTCAGGGCCAGAAGCCGGGCGAAGACGCGGTCGACATTGCCGTCCACAGCGGCAGCGGGCTGGTTGAAGGCAATCGCGGCGATGGCGCCGGCGGTGTACGGCCCGATGCCGGGCAGCTTTTTCAGCTCTGCCGCCGTCTCGGGCCAGCTCCCCCGCGCTGCGATCTCCCGGGCACATTTCAACAGGTTGCGGGCGCGGGCATAATAGCCAAGACCAGCCCAGGCGGTCATGACGTCTTCGTCCTTCGCCGCCGCCAGCGCGTCGACCGTCGGCCAGCGCTTTGTAAAGGTGAGGAAATAGGGCGTGCCGTGCGGAATAGTCGTCTGCTGCAGCATGATCTCGGCCAGCCAGACCCGGTACGGATCGCGCCGCTCGCCCAGCGCCAGGCGCCAGGGCAGGTCTCGCCCATGCCGGTCGAACCAGTCGAGCAAAGCCGGGGCAAGGCCGTTCAAATCCGCGTGTTTCGGCACAGTCTGCCTTTCCGTCTTCACAATCCCGTGCAATCTCAGATGCATGGTGACGAGATCAAGCATCGATCCCATCGAGGAAGCGCGCGCAAGGGTTCGCCTGCGCTATATGCGCGGTCGCGCCGTGAAGCAGCCCATGGCGCAGATCGGCCTCGCGGCAGAGCGCCTGACTCGCAAGGTCGGCGGCAAGAAGATGCCCGCGATCCAGATGCTGAAAGCCCGCTGGCGCGAGATTGCCGGGGACCAGCTCTACAAGTTCTGCCGTCCCGAACGCCTCAGCGGCGGCAAGGATGGCCGCGTGCTGACCCTGCGCGTGCTGCCTCAGGCCGCGCCGATGGTACAGCACCAGTCCGAAACGATCCGCCAGCGCGTGTCGGTCGCCGCTGGCGGTGATGTGACGGCGATCAAGCTGGTCCAGGGCGCGCTGACCAGTGCGGAGGCCCCGAAGGCCCGCCGTGTGGTCCGCCAGCTGACGCCGAAAGAGCGCGCGGAGCTTGAAGCCAGCACCGTTGGCATTGAGGACAAGCGGCTGCGAGAGGCAATTGTTGCCCTTGGGGCTGCCATGCTAACGGCAGACAACCCGAACAAAGACAACGGATAGACCGAAAACGGACGCCGGAACCCTGACAGGGACAAGGGACAACCGAGAGGAAGACAGACCATGGCAGGATTGACCCGACGCCTCGCGATTGCCGCCGTCGCCTGTGTGAGCGCCTTCGCTGCCCCGGCCTTTGCCGAAGAGTGGAGCGAATGGGACGCTGCCGACGAGCTGGGCTGGGTCGAAGGCCAGGCCGATGCGCCGGTCACCGTGATCGAGTACTTTTCCCCCACCTGCAGCCACTGCAAGGAATTCGCCGAGACGGTCCTGCCTGTCATCGAGAAGGATTATGTCGCCACCGGCAAGGTGCGCATCGTGATGCGCGAATGGATGCGCAATGATGTCGACACCGCCATCATGACCCAGGCGCGCTGCCTGCCGGCCGATGATGGTCTCGCCTTCCTGAAGGACATTTTTGCCCGGCAGAACGAGATCTTCGTCGCCGCCCAGATCGGCACGCTGCCCGGCACGCTGATTTCTGTCGGCACGCCCTATGGCATCACCGACCGCGAAAAGTTCGACGCCTGCTTCAAGGACATGGATACGCGGTTCGACATGGTGGAAGTCGACAAGTCTGCGGAACATTACGACGTCCATGCCACACCCACTTTCGTCGTCGACGGGACGGTTCAGGCCGCCACCCCGGCCATGATGACGCCGGAAGGCTTTACCGCTTTCCTCGACGCCGAACTGGCAAAGACAGAGCCCCCAACCAACTGAACGCATGCCAAAAGTTAACAGCAGACCCCTCTTCCGTTAACCAGTTGGCAACCCAATCGACTCAATTCTTAACGCGAAAGCCATGACCATGAATCTTCTCTCGAGACGCTCCGCCCTGGCCGCCGTGTCGGCCCTCATGCTTGCTGCCTGTGGCGGCAGCGATAGCGGCTCGACGGCAACAGATGTTCCGGCCATCACCAAGGGTGATCACATCAAGGGCTCGGAAAACGCGCCTGTCACGATCATCGAATATGCCTCGCCGACCTGCCCGGCCTGTAAATATTTCCACGATGAGATCCTTCCGGTACTGACCGAGAAATACGTCGTCACCGGCAAGGTGAAGTTCGTGTTCCGAGAATACCCGATCCACGAGCCTGACCTGCCGTCTTATGTGCTGGCCAATTGCGCGGGCGAAGACCAGTTCTTCGACGTGCTGGACGACCTGTTCGCGAACCAGATGGGCGTTGTCACCGCCGCGCAGGCTGGTGCCCTGAAAGGCGCGCTGCAGACCATCGGCAAGCGTCACGGCATCGAGACCGAAGCCCAGTTCAATGCCTGCATGGAAAATCGCGACTATCGCACCGCGCTGGCCGACAAATACCAGGTGGCGACTGAAAAGTGGGCCGTCGACTCGACGCCGACCTTCATCGTGAACGGCAAGAAGCACCTGTTCGAGAACGAGACCCGCACGGCTGAGGGCTTCTCGAAATATATCGACGGCCTGCTCGGCGAAGACGCCCCTGCGGCCACCGAGGCTGCGGCCCCGGCTGAAGACGCTGCGCCTGCCACGGAAGATGCCGGCGCGAGCGAAACCACGGAATAATAAGACAAGGGAGCCGGAATGCAGATCACTGAACTTCGCATTGCCGGCTTCAAGTCGTTCGTCGATCCGCAGGATTTTCCGGTTGAACCGGGCCTGACCGGCATTGTCGGGCCGAACGGCTGTGGCAAGTCCAACCTCCTCGAAGCGCTTCGCTGGGCCATGGGTGCAAGCTCTGCCAAGGCGATGCGCGGCGGGGAGATGGACGATCTGATCTTCTCCGGTGCTCAGGGCCGTCCGGCCCGCGAGACGGCTGAAGTGACCCTGATCCTCGACAATTCGAAGCGCACCGCGCCGCCGGAATTCAATGGCTCCGACACGCTGGAAATCGTGCGCCGCATCCGGCGCGGGGCGGGCTCGTCCTACAAGCTGAACGGGCGCACCGTGCGCGGCAAGGACATCACGCTCCTGTTCGCCGATGCCTCGACAGGTGCGAATTCTCCGGCACTGGTGCGTCAGGGACAGATCTCGGAACTGATCGGTTCGAAGCCGCAGAACCGCCGCCGCATCCTTGAGGAAGCCGCCGGCATTGCAGGTCTCAACACCCGCCGTCATGAGGCCGAGTTGAAGCTCAACGGGGCTGAAGCAAACCTTGAGCGCCTCTCGGAAGTCTCCGCCGAAGTCGAACGCCAGTTGACCAGCCTGAAGCGTCAGGCCGCCAAGGCGCGGCGCTACAAGGCGCTGTCGGAAGAGATCTTCGCGCTGGACGCCCTGATCGCCCACCTGCGCTGGCACGAAGCGAAACTCGCCTGTGAAACCGCCCGTGAGCGGCTGGAAGAAACAAAGCGCCAGGTCGAAGACCTGTCCCGTCAGGACGCCGTCTGCGAAGCCGCGCGCATCGAGGCAGGCGAAGGCCTGCAGCCGCTGCGCGAAGCGGAAAGCATTGTCGCGGCCAAGCTCGGCCAGGCACGCATCGCGCTGGCGAAACTGGAAACCGAGCGCAAGATCGCCGCCGACGCCCATGCCCGGCTGGAAAGCGAAGCCACCCGCCTGATGGAAGACATCGAGCGCGAGCAGGCGGCCAAGGTTGAGGCCGATGACGCGCTGGCCCACGCAAAGTTCGAACTCTCCGCCCTGCCGGTGGAAGACGCCGCCGCCAATGCCGAGACCGAGGCGCAGATGCGCACGGCGCTTGAGCAGGCCCGCGCCAAGCTGGCCGCTGCAGAACAGATTGCCGACGACGCACAGGCCCGCCTGTCAGAGGCTCGCGCGCGCCGTCAGGCCACGGAAGACCAGGCCGCCGCGCAGACCCGCCGCAAGACGCACCTCTCCGCTGAAGTCGAGCGCCTGCGCGCTGACATGTCTGCGCTGGAAGATGCCGTCACACTGGTCAGCAAGCTGAAGGCCGCGAAAGACGCAGAGCTGGACGCTGAAGCCGCGCTTCACGCCGCAGAGCGCGCCGTGGAAGAGGCCGAACAGCGCCTCACCGAGGCCCGCGATGCCGAGACGGCTGCCCAGCCGCCGCGCGACGCCGCCGCTGGCGCGGTACGCGAACTCGAAGCCGAGATCGGCGGCCTGCAACGTCTCCTGCGCAAGGCGGAAGGACCGAGCGCGCCGCCAGTGATCGAACGCATCCGCACACGCGATGGCTTCGAGAAAGCCGTTGCCGCTGCACTTGGCGATGACACCGAAGCGCCGACGGACAAAGCCGCTGCCATGTATTGGGGCGGCGCCGAGACTGTGCTGCAGACGTTGCCAGACGGCGCCTCGCCACTGTCTCAGTACACGGAAGCACCGGGCGAACTGGCTGCGCGCCTGTCTCAGTGCGGTCTGGTTGAGGCCGCCGATGGCGCACGCCTGGCCAAGCTGCTGAAGCCCGGCCAGCGGCTGGTGTCCAAGGAAGGCCATCTCTGGCGCTGGGACGGGTTTGCCCGCACGCCGGATGCGCCGGTCAGCGCTGCGGCTCGCCTCGAACAACAGGCCCGTCTCGAAACGGCGCTCGCTGAGCTTGGCCCGCTTCAGGCAGACCACACCGCCCGCGAAGCAGACTTCACAGCCGCTCGCGACGCCCGTGTCGCAGCAGAAGATGCGCTGCGCACCCTGCGCGCCAACATTGCCCCGGCCCAGCGCACCCTCAGCGAGACCCGCAGCGCGGTCTCAACCGCCGCGCAGGCCTCCGAACGGGCCGCGATGAAACGTGACACTGCAGGCGAAGCGCTCGTCCGCGCCGAGTCCGAGCTGTCCATCGTCAACGAAGCGCTGGCCATGATCGGCCCGCAGGACAGCCGCGACACCGAGAGCGCCCTCGAAACGCGCCTCGCCGAAGCCCGCGCTGCCGTGGCCGAAGCTCGCAACGAAGAAATCGAAGCCCGTGGCCGGCTGACAGACATCACCCGGGGCCGCGAAGCCGCTGCGGCCCGCCGCTTCGGCCTTGAGCGCGACGTGCAGAGCTGGACGACCCGCATCGCCGCCGCTGCAGAGCGGATGGAGCGCCTGCTGGAACGCCGGTCCGCCGTCGCCGCCGACGCGCAGGCCGCCAGGGCCCGCCCGGAACAGCTCGCTGCCGAGATCGAGGCGAGTTCAGCTGAGGTCCAGCGGCTGGAAACCGAGCGCCAGAAATCGGCCGACCAGCTCTCCGAGAAAGAAGCCGCGATCCGCGACGCAGAATTCGCCGCCCGCCGCGCCTCCGCTGCGGCCTCCGAGGCCCGCGAATCACTCGCCGGCTGGAAGGTGAAACTGGAAACCGCCGAGAGCCGGCTGGAAGAATCGGTCGAGATCGCCCGCAACACTTTCCAGCGCACGCCCGAAGGCCTGCTGGCTGTGGCGGAAGCTGGTCTCAATGAAGACGAGATGGGCGAATTCACGCCCCGCGACGCCGAGAAGAAAGCCGAAGACCTCCGCCGCACCCGCGACCAGCTGGGCGGCGTGAACATGAATGCCGAGGAAGAGGCCAACGAACTAGAAGCGCGCCTCGGCTTGCAGGTCACCGAGAAGGAAGACCTTGAGAAAGCCATCGCCAAGCTGCGTCAGGGCGTCGAGTCACTGAACGCCGAAGGGCGCGAGCGTCTGGTGACGGCGTTCGAGCAGGTGAACGAGCACTTCAAGGCCCTGTTCACGGCCCTGTTCCGCGGTGGTCAGGCCGAGCTGCGTCTGGTGGATGCCGAGGATCCGCTGCAGGCCGGGCTCGAAATCTTTGCCCAGCCGCCCGGCAAGAAGCTCGGCACGCTGGCCCTGATGTCGGGCGGTGAGCAGGCCCTGACGGCGGCGGCGCTGATCTTTGCCGTGTTCCTGTCGCGCCCGGCCCCGATCTGCGTGCTGGACGAGGTGGATGCGCCGCTGGACGATGCCAACGTCGACCGGTTCTGCAACATGCTGAACGAAATGCGCCAGCGCACCGATACCCGCTTCGTGGTGATCACGCACAACCCGGTCACAATGAGCCGGATGGACCGTCTTTTCGGGGTCACGATGCGCGAACAGGGCGTTTCCAAGCTGGTTTCTGTCGACCTGCAGGCCGCCGAAGAGCTTGTTGCGGCGGAGTAGCGCAGAGAGCTCTAAAATATTTCAAGAAAAAACAGGGATATAGCAATCTGCATATCCGGTTGACTTGAACAGCCCCCATACATAGTTTGCGCCGAAATCCGGGGGGTAGCCCCGTCGGCAAGGATTCGCGGCTGCGGAGCATCAAAAATCATGTCCAACGAGGGACCGAATGACCTCGGCGATCGCATCGCCAAGGCAAAGGCGGCCCGCGATGCACGTGATGCTGCCAAGCGACGCGCAGAACAGGCTGACGGGACGAGTATCTCGGCGGGGGGCTATGCCCTGCGATACGGCGCGGAATTTGGCGCCAATGTCTTTGTCGGGGGCTTTATCGGCTTCTGGATCGACAAGTTCGCAGGCTCAGAACCCTGGGGATTGCTGATCGGCGGAACACTTGGTTTCGCAGCAGCCATCCGGGCCATAATGCGCGCCTACCGGGAGCTGAACGCCCGGGCGCTGGAAATGACACAGGGGCAAAACGCCCCGAAACAAGAAGACGGGACCGAGGACGAATGACCTTCCTGATGCCGAGCGTAGCGATTGACCCGATCCACCAGTTCCAGGTCAGCAAATGGCTGAACCTGAACATTGGCGGCGTCGACCTGTCTTTCACCAATGCCTCCGGCTTCATGCTGATGGGCGTGGTCTTCACGATCGCCTTCTTCGGGATCGCCGCCTCGAAAGGCCTGCTCGTGCCTTCGCGCCTGCAGTCGCTGGCCGAAATCGGCTACGGTTTCGTGGCGGACATGGTACGCGGCGCAGCCGGCGAAGAAGGCCTTAAATTCTTCCCGTTCGTGTTCACGCTGTTCTTCTTCATCTTCTTTGCCAACATGATCGGCATGGTGCCGTACGCCTTCACCACGACGAGCCACGTGATCGTCACGGCGGCGCTGGCCCTGCTCGTGATTTCGATCGTGATCGGCTATGGCTTCTACAAGAACGGCCTGAAATTCTTCAAACTGTTCGCCCCGTCGGGCGCGCCGTTCCTGATCTACTTCCTGCTGGTGCCAATCGAGGTCATCTCGTTCTTTGCCCGCCCGCTGACCCTGGCGCTGCGTCTGTTCGCCAACATGCTGGCCGGTCACATCATGCTGAAACTGTTCGCCGGCTTTGCCGTTGCGCTGATCGGCGCTGGCGTTGCCTACATCCCGGTGGCGATCCTCGCCTTCTCGATGGGTGTTGCGCTGAACGCCCTCGAATTCCTGGTTGCAGGCCTCCAGGCTTACGTCTTTGCGATCCTGACCTGCGTCTATCTCAACGACGCGCTGCACCCTTCGCACTAGGGAAACCATTCGCCGGTGCGGCACCAAGGTCGCACCAAAACCGCTTGACGCCACCCGATGAAAACGCTTCACGGGCGGCAACCAGAAACCAAAAGCATTCCAACAAGGAGACACCCATGGAAGGCGATATCACTCTCGGCCTCAAGTATGTCGGCGCCGGCCTCGCAACGCTCGGTATGATCGGTGCTGCAATCGGTGTGGGCAACATCTTCGGCTCGTTCCTCGACGCCGCCATGCGCAACCCGTCGGCTGCCCCGCAGCAGACCGGTAACCTCTTCATCGGTATGGCGCTCTCCGAGGCCCTCGGCATCCTGTCGTTCCTCGTCGCCATCCTGATCCTGTTCGTGGTCTAAGACCAACGTTCAGACCTGAACGGGCCGGCGGGGTAACCCGGCCGGCCCGATCCTGTCGTACTCCGACACAGAGGTAACCTGATGCTGATCGCATTGCTTGCTGAAAGCGCTGCCCACGGCGACGCCGCCCCGGCGTTCCCGCCGTTCGAAACCTGGCACATGCCGGGCCAGCTGTTCTGGCTCGCGATCCTGTTCACGACGCTGTATCTGGCCATGTCGCGCTGGATCCTGCCGAAGCTGTCCGACACGCTCGAAAAGCGTTCTGACCGCATCGCGTCGGATCTGGATCAGGCTGCACGCCTGAACGACCAGGCCACAGAAGCGCAACAGGCCCTCGAACTGCGAATTGCGCAGGCCCGTAACAAGGCCCGTGAAACCTCGGAAAAAGCGCACCAGAAGATGGAGGCCGAAATGGCCGCCGAAACGGCGCGCGTCGATGCCGAGATTGGCAAGAAACTCGAAGCCGCCGATGCCCGCATCGACACGCTTCGCGCCACGGCCATGAAAAACGTCGAGCAGATCGCCATCGACACGACCGCAGCCATGACGGCCCGGTTTGGTCTGAAATCATCTGCGGCGGACCTGAAGTCTGCTGTCTCGGCTGCGATGGGGAAGAAGTAAGACCATGAAACGCATTGTCCTCTTCTCCGCTATCGCTGCTGCTGGCCTGCCGGCCTTTGCTGCTGAAACCGAACATGGCGCCGCTGGTGGCCATGGCGGTGGCGGCTTCCTCGGCGGCCTTGCCTATGCAGCCACAGACCCGGTTACCTTCACCGCCTTCCTGGCCTTCCTCGGCTTCGTTGCGATTGCCTGGCGCATGGGCGCATTCAAGACCGTCCTCGGCGGCCTGGACTCCCGCGCAGATGCCATCCGCAAGGAACTGGAAGAAGCTGCCAGCCTGCGCGAGCAGGCGGCTGAAGCCCTCGCTGGGGCTGAGCGCAAGGCTCAGGACGCCAGCAAGGACGCTGACGCCATGATCGAGCAGGCCAAGGCCGACGCGAAACGCATCATGGCAGAAGCCCGCAAGGACATGGCCGAGCGCCTTGCCCGCCGCGAAGCGCTTGCTGAGGCCCGTATCGGCCGCGCAGAAGCCGAGGCGACTGAAGAAGTCCGCCGCGCCGCTGCTGACGCTGCCACCGAAGCGGCCCGCCGCCTCCTCTCCAGCGACACGGCTGTCGACCAGTTCGAGAAAGCCGCCCGTGAGATCGAGAAAGCCCTCGCCAACTAAGGCTGAGCGAACATCCGAATTCAAAACCCCGCGAAGGTGACTTCGCGGGGTTTTTGTTTGTGGTGCTTCGAGGGATCAGAAATCGATCCAGTTGATCGAATTCCCCGAGAAGGGCTGAAAGGCTCGTGAGGCGGTCGAAGAATAAGGGCTCAGCTCAGCTGCAGCTTCACGAGGCGGGCGTAGGGGCCGTCGGCGGCGAGGAGGGCGTCGTGGGTGCCCTGCTCCACCACGCGGCCATCCTCGACCACGAGGATGCGGTCTGCGGCCCGCACGGTAGACAAGCGGTGCGCGATGATGAGCACGGTGCGCCCGCGGCTGAAATCGTTCAGCGCCTGCTGCACGCGGGATTCGCTCTCGGCATCGAGGGCGGAAGTGGCTTCGTCCAGCAACAGGATCGGTGCGCCGCGCAGGATGGCGCGGGCAAGCGCAATGCGCTGGCGCTGGCCACCGGAGAGGTTGCGTCCCATCTCGCCCGCCGGGGTCTGGTAGCCCTGCGGCAGGGCCATGATGAACTCGTGCGCAAAGGCGGCGCGGGCGGCAACTTCGATCTCCGCCTTGGTGGCACCGAGACGGCCGAGCGCGATATTGGCCTGAACCGTATCGTCGAACAGGGCCGAATCCTGCGCCACGAGGCCCATGTTCGCGCGCAGGCTGTCGCCGGTCATGGCGCGGACGTCCTGACCATCAACACTGACCGTGCCGCCGGACGGGTCGTAGAGGCGCAGGAGCAGGTTGAAGATGGTGGACTTGCCAGCGCCGGACGGGCCGACAATCGCCACGGTCTCGCCGGGCGCTGCCTGAAAGGTCAGCCCTTTGAGGGCGGGCGTGCCATCCGGATAGGAGAATGAGACGTCGTCGAAGGCCACCCGGCCCGAGACGCGCCCGAAGCGCCCTGCCCCTGGCCGGTCGTCCATGATGCGCTTGGCTTCGATGATCTCGAACACACGGTCAGCAGCGGCGCCGCCTTCCTGCGCGACCGAGTTCAGCGTGCCCAGCGCCCGGATCTCAGGCGAGGCCACGCCGAGCGCCGTGACAAAGCCGAGCAGGTCGCCAAGGGTCATGTGGCCGGACGAAATCCGCCAGGCGGCAAAGCCGAGAATGCCAGCCAGCGCCACGCCGCCCGCGATTTCGAGGATCGGATCGACGGCGGCCCGGTCGGCCAGCACTTTCAGGAACAGGCGCGAGCGTTCGGCAAAGCCGTTGCGGGCGCGGCCCTTCTGGTAGGATTCGAGGCCATAGGCCTTGATCACGCGAGCGGCCTGGAAGCCTTCCGAGAGGAGCGACGTCATCTCGCCGACCTGGGACTGGGCCCGGCGCGAGCGCTTGCGCACCCGGTTGCCGAGGCTGATCACGGGCGCGATGGCGATGGGATAGGCGGCCAGCATGACCAGCGTCATCTGCCAGTCGATCCAGATCATGGCGCCGATACTGCCCAGCGTGGTGATCGAGCTTTTGGTGAAATTGTTGGCGAAGCGCAGCGCCGCGTCGCGGATGGCGTTCACGTCATTGACGAACCGCGAGACGAAGCCGCCCGAGGCATCGCCCGCAAGGCGCGCGAAATCGCCGTCGATCAGCACTTCGAACTCGTGCGTCTGCATGGTCACCAGACCACGCTGGACGCCGGTATTGTTCATCAGCGTCATGAGATAGAGCGTCAGTGAGCGGGCCGCCGTGAGGGCGACAATCGCGGCGCAGATATGCACGATCCAGCTTGTGTCAGAGTTGCCGTTCTCACCGAAGGCGAGGTTCAGCCGGTCGAACATGGTCTTGACCACGACCGAATAGCCGACCGCACAGGCCGACGTGACCACGGCCATCAGGGTGCCGCCGACGAACCAGCCGAGGTGCGGCCTGAAATAGGTCGCGAAGAGTTTCCGCAAGCTCCCCCGCCGCGCCTTCGGATGAGCAAGCTCAGACGTGATGGTGGTTCCCCGTCAGCGGGTCCAGCAGCTTGTGGGCGTGCAGGATGAAGTAACGCATCTCGGCATTGTCCACCGTGCGGTGCGCAGCGGATTTCCAGGCATCATACGCTTCCTTGTAGTTCGGGAAAGCGCCAACAAAATCGACCCTGGACAGGTCTTCGAACTCGACATCGGTCACGTCCTTCAGCTCACCGCCAATGACGATGTGCAGCAATTGCCGCTGGCTATTCGGGGCGTCGCCCATTTTCTTCTGCTCCGTGATTGCGGCGGCCGGGGCCGCCCTTTCCTGTGGGTCAGGTATACCCACAAATCCTGTCCTGCGCACTAACAGAGGGTGAAGTTCCGCGCCAGCCGCGATGACACTGCGCTGGACCGGAACAGTCTGGTTGAACACGAAAGGCTCGCCCGTGTGGGTTGTGACCACTCCGCCTGCCTGTTCGACAAGCACCGTACCGGCGGCAAGGTCCCAGTCGGACTTGTGGGTCAGCGTGACGGTTGCGTCCCACTCTCCGGTGGCAACCAGGGCCATGCGCAGCAGGGTCGAGTTCGGTTTCGGACGGGCCAGCGTGACGGTGGGCCAGGGCTCCGGCCAGCGCGGGCTGGTGACCATTTCCTCGTTCGTGATGAGGCGGCATCCGGTCTCGGCGGCGCAGGTCGAGACGCGGACGGCCTGCCCGTTCAGGAACGCACCGCCGCCGGTCCAGGCTTCGTAGAACCGGTCCTGTCGCGGGGCGTAGAGCACACCGGCCACGGCCCGGCCTTCCTCGATCACGGCAAGGGCGACGCACCAGTTCGGATCGTCGCGCATGAAGGCGCGGGTGCCGTCAATCGGGTCGACCACCCAGCAGCGCTGTTTGCGGCGGGCATCGAGGCTGTCGATCGTCTCTTCCGACAGCCAGCCATATTCCGGGCGCACCGTCTGGAGGCGCGCGGCGCAGAGGCGGTTCACTTCGATATCGGCTTCGGTGACGGGACTGCCGCCGGTCTTGTGCCAGACGCGGTTTTCCTGTCCGCCGCGCTGGTAGGTGACGGCCAGCTGCCCGGCTTCGCGGGCGAGCGCCCGCAGTGTGTCCATGTCTTCGAGGAGCGTGCGCTCAGCTGCCCGCAAGGCTCATGCCCTCCACGAGGATGCTCGGCGCATCGCGCGTGCCGCGGAATTCAAGGTCGGACGCCGGAACAAGACGCGCGAACATGGATGGCAGGTCCCCGGCAATCGTGACTTCGGAAACCGGATAGGCGACCTCGCCGTTCTCGAACCAGAAGCCAGCCACGCCGACCGAATAGTCGCCCGTGTTCGGATTGATCGAGGGACCGAACATGTCGGTGACCAGCAGGCCCTTACCCACGTCCGCCATCAGTTCCTGCGGCGTCTTCTCGCCGGGGCGGAGATAGATGTTCGAGGTCGTCACGCCGGGCGGATCGCCAAAGCCGAGGGCGGAGAAGCCGTTTGGCTGCAGCCCCAGCTGGCGCGCAGCGGTCGTGTTGAGCAGCCAGGCCGTCAGGCGGCCATCCTCGATCAGGTGCGTCTCGCGAACCGGCAGGCCCTCGCCGTCATGATTGCGCGAGCCCATGCCGAACGGCCGGAACGGGTCGTCGGTGATGTAGATGCCTTTGGCGAAGACCTGATCGCCCATGTTTTCCTTCAGGAAGGAAACACCGCGCGCGATGGACGGACCGGAAATCGCGCTCAGCAGCGCGCCGACGAGGCTGGCCGAGACGCGGCGGTCATAGATCACAGCAGCCTTGCGGGTGCCGAGCTTGCGGGCGCCGAGGCGGGCAATGGTGCGGTCGCCAGCGGTTTTGCCGATCTCCTCGGGCGACGGCATGTTCTTGAGGAAGCGGACCGACCAGGAATCATAGTCCCGCTCCATCTTGCCGTCTTTCTCGGCGACGGCGGAAAGGCCGAGGCTGGTGGAGCAGCCGGTCTTGTAGGCCGCAAAGCCGTTGGAGGCGGCCACCCAGCGGCGGGAGCGGTTCCACGACGCGCCACACCCGGCGACCGTCTTGATGCCCGGTACGGCCAGCGCAGCAGCCTCAGCGGCCAGGGCATTGTCTTCCAGCGTCTGCGCGGCCAGTTCAGGCTCTCCGCTGAGGTCCATGTCGAGATCGCCGGTGGCGAGCATCGAGGCGTCCGGCAGGCCGCAATATTTGTCTTCCGGCACGGCTTTCGCCATCGCGACGCAGCGCTCTGCCAGCAATTTCAGCCCGTCAGCCGACAGGTCTGCGCTGGAGACGTGGGCCTGCCGCTTGCCATAGAAACAGCGGAGCGCCACCGAAACGCTTTCCTCGCGCTCGATGCTTTCCAGCTTGCCGTCCCGTACGGAGACGCCAACGCCATCTGCTTCGCCAATGCGGGCGTCTGCCGCGTCTGCACCTGCCTTGCGGCATTGCTCTAATAGTCCGGCCAGAAGATCGGCCGGCGGAATCCTGAAATCAGCCATTTGCGCTAGATGGCCCGGCCCTGCCGACGGTGCAACACCTGCTTTCAGACCGCGCCCTGCCAGAGCAGCAGGCAGGCCACGATCAGCATGGGAATCCATGTCAGCAGCGTGCCCAGCGCCCGGGCCGGCATGATTGCCGCGGACAGGCCGACGGCGTGCATCAGCCGGCCCAGCGTGAAGGTGGCGCCAAGGGCATGAACGGTCCAGACCGCGCTGCCGAGCGAGGCCGTCATGAACAGGCCGACCAGAAAGACCGGGATATATTCGCTGGCATTGCCGTGGGTGCGGATCCGCAGGTTCAGGTCTTCATTGCCGCCATCGCCGGTCGAGACCTGGGCCGCACGCCGTCGCCCGACCACGCGGATCGCCAGCAAGACCAGCAGGATCATGTTCACGCCAACATAGATTGCGGCGGTTTCTGTCGAATTCATTGGTATTTCTCCCCAAATAAAAGGCCGCCAGCGTTCCCGCCAGCGGCCGTTTCGTCCCCCGTCAGGTCACTTAGTCGTCGCGGCGCGCGTCCGGCAGACGGTCGTTGATGTCGTCCCGGATGTCGAGCAGCGTCACGATCAGGCCGCAGACCAGGCTGGCAGCGATCCAGCCACCCAGCGTGAACACGGCGAAATCGGCGATTTGCGCCATGGTGCCCGACAGGCCCACAAGCTCATGGGTGAATTCACCCTTGTTGTAGATGCCCAGCGCGATCCCGGACACGATGGCGGCGATATAGGCCACGTAGATCATCGTACGGAAGCTGTTGATAATAAAGAACTTCATGGTCTTCCCCTTTCTGGAGCAACACAGAATCTAGGCGGATTAACCGCGTTCGTCACGCAAATACTCGTGACAAACGAACCCGACCCCCGCCACTTGGTGCAGAATTGCACCATCCTGCCAGCTTACTCGTCCGATACGTCAGACAGATTACATGCTTCCATATCCTGTTCGGCATGGAAAAATTCGAGTTTCTCGGCATCCGAGAGGCTGAGAATATACGTCCCGACCGGCTGCTTTTCCCGGGCAATGGCCACAACGGAACGCTTGAACAGGTCCGGGCTGAGCCTGGCTTCCATTGCATCGACGATACAGGCGCAGGTGTCCGGCACCTCGCCCTCGGCGATGCAGGTTTCGACCAGCTGGGCATGGCCATCTTTGACCTCGCCGCCGCAACCGGCCAGCGTACCGGCCGCCACCAGGCCGGCCAGAATGATCGCACGCATCGGTTTCTCCCTCACCGCGCTAACCCTCGGAGCGAAGCATGAAATCCGCACCGGGGGAAGCACCCCTCACCGGACGGACTATTCGCGTTGCAGGATCTTGTCGACCTGGATGCCCTTGCCGAAGTCGCGGAGGAAGTCTTCTTTCACCTTCAGGCGGTCATAGTCTTCGCCGACCCAGTCGAGGAACGGCTTCCACGCCGCCTCCGGACGGCCGGCATTGAAATCGGCATAGGCCTGGAAGAACGCGTCCAGCATGCCGGTCTTGCCGTGCTTTATGTGCAGGTATTTCAGCGACAGCTGCTCGGTTGCCTCGCGGAACGGCACTTTCTCTTTCAGCAGCTTGTACAGCACGGCCATCAGGCCTGCCCGGTCTGCGCCGGACTTGCAGTGTATCAGGGCCGGATATTCAATCGAGTCGAACAGGTCGCGCGCGGCGAAGATCGCCTCGCGGGTCGGCGTGTCGCGGGAGAAGACCTGGAAGTCGATCAGCGCGATGCCGGCCTTTTCGCAGGCCTCTTTCTCCAGAAGGTAATAGCCCTTGGTGCTCTCGCCGCGCAGGTTGAGGATGGTCTTCAGGCCCAGTTCGCGGGCATATTTCAGCACTTTGGCGGGCGAGGGCTGGTTCGAGCGCCACATGCCCGGTCCGAATTCGTGCAGGTTCTGATAGATCGCGCGCAGGAAGCCGTGATCCTGCCAGACCATTTCCCGCCTTGCCCGCGCCCGGCCCTCACGCGTGGTGAGGTCGGCGGCGACGTGCTTGCGTTTCACGCGCATGGGTTTGGGGGTCAGCTTCACCATGAAGACCCGCGATTAGCCTCAGGTCTGGTTTCCATCAAGCGTCTGCCCGCAGGAAATTCTAAACCGGGCGGTAACACTCTTTCACGATTATGGCCTGAATTGCTGGCCCCACTCTGGAGTGCGCCATGCCTGCCAAAAAACCCATTCGCTTCGCCTTTGCGGCCCTTCTGGCCGCTGGGGGCGCAGCATTTGCGGCCCAGGCAGACACGTCCAGACCCGGCCAGATCGGCCTTCAGCCCGCCAGCGTGGACATGGAAATCGCCCCCGGACAGGCCGTCCGCAAGGTCGTGACCATCGCAAACCTGGACCGCACGCGGCCTGTTTCGGTCTCGCTCAGCCTGGGTGACTGGGCTTTTGACGCCGCTGGCGCGCCCGCTTTCATCTCGGTGGAGGAAACTGATTCCTCCGCAACAGGCTGGGCACGCTTCGGCGCCTCGACCGTCTCGCTGGCGCCCGGCCAGTCGAAACAGGTCGTGGTTCAGTTTGCGGCGCCGGAAAAGCTCACCCGTTCCGGCGACTATCGGTTCGCCCTGCTCGCCTCGACCGTTCTGAAAGATGCGTCCGGCAGCTGGAAGAAGCACCAGACCGCTTCGCTGTTCAGCCTCGCCGCTGGCAAAGCGAAATCCCGCCCGTTCATTTCCGGCAGCCGCCTGACTGTCGCGGCAGACGGCAAGCCCGCCATCGGGCTGGACCTGACCAATCGCGGCAATTCCCATGCGCGCCTTGAAGGTGTGATCGAAATCCTCGGCGAGGGCGATGCGTTGCAGACCGTGGCGATCCGCAATCTGATCGTGCCGGAACGCGGCACCCGCAGCGTTCTGGTTCCGCTGGTAGACGCCCTGCCCGTTAATCCGGAAATCAGTGTCCGCCTCACCAATGTCTTCGCGCCGCAACGCGATGACGAGACTGAGGCGCTTCAGCTCCACCGCGTGAAGCTGGACTCCGAGGTCGCCGAACTCAGCATTCCGGTCGGCGGCCTGAACTGAACGTCCCTCCCTCAGAAATAAAATTCACCCGCGCTGCATCCAAACGCGTCGCTCAGGGCATCTGACAATCAAACAGCGGCACTTCCGCCGCAGGATTTGAAAGAAGGAGCCTTCGGATGGACGAATCAATTGTGGTCCCAACAGTGCTGTTTGGGTCGATCGTCGGGATTGTTTGGCTGGTCAGCCACTTCAATTTCAAGAAACGCAGCACGGTCCACGAGACACTGCGCCATGCCATCGATCAGGGACAGGTCCTGTCTGATGACATGATGGTGCGCCTGTCGCTGGCGAATGATCCGGTCCGGGCCGACCTGCGCCGCGGTGTTCTGTTCATCGCCGCCGGTCTTGCCTTCGGCTTCCTTGGCACGATGGTCGGCATGGAAGAGGGTGAAGCCATTCGCCCGATGCTCGGTGTGGCCGCCTTCCCGGTCTTCCTGGGGCTTGCCTATCTTGGCCTTTGGGCGTCGGCTCGCCATGAACGGAAAGCCTGATCTCTTTCTGGTCACGGACAAAGGACGCGACATGCGCACGGATCCAGACCTGGCTGCGGAAGCAGCACGCGGCAGCGAGGCGGCTTTTGCCGAACTCGTCCGCCGCCACCAGGGCCGGGTCCGGGGCATGGCCCGCCGCCTGACCGGCTCTGCCAGCGCAGGCGACGACATTGCCCAGATGACGTTCCTCACGGCCTGGCAAAAGATCGGCACCTATGCCGGCGGCACGTTCAGCGCCTGGATCTGTGCCATCTGCTGGCGGGAATTCCTGCAGGTGCGCCGCAGGACGCGGCCAGAGATCGAGTTCGACGAGACGGCGGAGATCATCCCGTTCGAGCGCCCCAGTGACCAGCAGGACGACCGGATGGATCTCAGCCGGGCCCTGGAAACCCTCAGCGAGGCCCAACGTGTCTGCGTCGTGATGTGCGTCGCAGCGGGCCTCTCCCACCGCGAAGCGGCCGAAGCCATCGGTTGGCCGCTTGGCACAGTCAAATCCCATGTGTTGCGAGGCGTCGAAGCCCTCCGCAAACACCTTGCGAAGCCCAAAGTGGCGTGATGGAGTAGAAACATGCGTGACGATGAAACCTTCCAGGACCTGACCCGCCTGTTCGCGGCAGAAGATCGCGCGCTGGAGGCGAAGTCCTTCGTGGACGATGTGATGGGCAAGGTCCGCCGCCGGAAGATGGTGCGCAGAGTGTTCCTGCTCGCCGCTGGCGGGGCTGGCGCCCTTCTGGCCGCGCTTCAGGTGCCGAACCTTCTGGGTGACTGGATTCTGCTCGACGGCAGTGTGGACACGACCATCCTCTCGGCCATTTCCTCGGCCCAGCAACAGGCCGGCCTGCTGGCCAGCGCCAACCCGATCTGGCTCGCCATCGCAGGCGTTGTCGGCGTGACCGTCGCAGCCGTGACGACGATGGAACGGACCTGAGCCAGCAGCGCGCGTCAGATCATCCTTCGACTTCGCTCAGGATGAGTACCGTTTTTGCCGCATTCCCGTAGCGCTCATGCTGAGTATCCGTGTTGGTCAATTCGGTTTTGGGGTCCATTTTCGATTGTCGCGGATGAGTGCGTTTGCGAGGACGATGAGCTTTCGCATGACGGCGGTGAGGGCGAGTTTGGGCGGCTTTCCGCGGGCGGTCAGGCTTTTATAGGTCTGGTTGAGGTCGGGGTTGAACCGGGCGGCAGCGAGCGCTGGCATGTAGAGCGCGCGCCGGACATGTGCGCGGCCGCCCTGCACGAACGCCCTGCCGGTCCATTTGCCTGACTGGCGGGTTCGCGGCGCGGTTCCCGAGAGGGCGCCTGCAGCCTGGCTGTTGAGGTCGCCCAGCTCCGGCATGCCGGTGAGGAGGGCGAAGGCAGAGCGTTCTGCGATGCCGGGGATCGAGATGAGGATGTCCCGCTTGCGGGCTAATTCAGGGTCGGCCTCGATGCGCGCATGCATGGCCTGTTCGATCTGCCGGATCTGGCGGTCGATCGCCGCCAGCCTCTGGCGCAGCTGGCGTTTCAGAAGCGGCAGGGTGAGCGTTGCAGCCCGGTTCTTCGCCGCCGTCCTGTCCTTGACGAGGGCCGTCCGCATCATGTGCAGCTCCTTGAGATCACACGCTGTTTTGGAAGGCGCTGCGCGCGTGTCCGGCTCCAGAACGGCACCCATCCGGGCCAGCATCGCCGCGTCGATCCGGTCGGTCTTGGCGCTCTGGC
>Ga0209347_1002768_pt1 | contig 22217 bp, 16 predicted proteins | sample AutmiccommuBRH23_FD_187382 | JGI IMG/M metagenome (GOLD analysis project Ga0209347, IMG submission 187382) | Deep subsurface microbial communities from Mt. Terri, Switzerland - Autotrophic microbial communities BRH/23 (SPAdes) (version 2) | ecosystem: Environmental > Aquatic > Deep subsurface >...
CCCAAATCAGGGGACTCACATCGCCATCTCGTTCAGGATCATCCGGCAAGGCGGTCAGCTGCATCGGCGCTGTCTTCTGGACACCCATTGCCACGGCTTCGGCTGCAAGTGGCCTGTTTCTGATCTTGTTGACGGAGAGATCAATATCGGGCTGTGTCACGGCAGCACCTCCCAGTGTGGCCAGTTCTGCCCTGGCTTCGATCCAGTTGAGAAGCACTTCTGCATATCTCAGTACCGGATAATCCGTTCTGTTGTTGGTGCTGGTAAACTCTACCGGAGGAGCGTTGCCTGCCTCTACCGATTTGGCCACGCTGCGCGGCAGGAACTTGTTGATGTACCAGAAAGAGCCTTTGTTCCTGGGGGTGGGTTTGTCGAAGAAGGTAGCTTCCAGTCGGGGGTCTCTGGACTTGATCATATTGGCCAGCTCGAAGTTGGTGGCATTCGTCACGCTGGAGTTCTGCCACACGTTACCGTCATTGCAGATAAATGATTTGATCAGATCGGAAGTGGGGCCGAAGTTCACTGATTCCGACAGGTTGTTGTTGGAGGCGATACAATGGGTAATGCCCACTGCTTCGTCGTAGTGCCTATAGAGGATGCAGTCTTTATTGCCACTCAGGTCTTCAGAGGTAAACAGATCCCTGAACTCGGTGACAATATCGTAACGTCCGCTTTGCATAAGGAAATGGGAAGCATCCACCGCAAGATTGAAGAATTTCTGTGCTCTCTCGGTGTCGCCATAGTAATATTTCTGCCAGCTGCCTTCATACAGTGCGATCCTGGAGATGAATCCGGCGACCACGTACCGGTTGACATACTGATTCCCATCGTTCAGCCTGACATTTTCAAAAGCGAACACCATGTCGTCATACACATGATCCATCACCTCGTTCCGGGGAGTCCTGGGTTTGTAGAGGTCATCGAAATCGGTATCGCTCACCACGTGATCGTAGTAGGGGACATCGCCGTAAGCCCTGGCGATATCGGCATACTCCATTGCCCTGAAGAAGCGGCCCACACCCATCCAGTGATTGTGTGCCTCCGTGGAGAGGATTCCCTGCATTTTGTTCTCCACACGATCCAGCATGATGTTGATGGAGCGGATCAGGCCCATGCTCCATACCTGGCTGTTCGGCACTGACCGTGTGAAATTGCCTTGCGGTCCGTTGTGGATGATATCATCGCTGAAGGTGAATCCCATCAGCGGTGCACCGGCAGTGCCCCAGCCGGAGTTGTAACCGACGAAGAAATCGGTGTAATATTTATTGGCATAGAGACGCACCTTATCTTCACCGGTCCAGACGGTCTCATCATTGGCAACGGTCAGGGGTGGCCTGTCGAGAAAATCTTCACATCCTGCGATGAACAGGAACAGGCCCATAATCAGAAGTGTATATTGATTGTATTTCATTATTGTCATCTTTTTATAAACTTATTTGAACACCGATGGATGCCGATTTAAAAGTAGGGTTGGATGTCCCTGTGCGGCCCAGGTTGTAGTTACCTCCCGTTTGGAGCATGGAGTAGCCTGAGATGGCTTCCGGATCGATAGGCAGTCCTCTCAGTTTGTCGAATGTGACGAAGTTCTCCAGGGAGAGATAAATGCGTGCATTGGAGAGGTAGATATGCTGCAGGGTCCGTTGTGGTAATGTGTACCCGAAAGTGATGTTTTTCAGTTTCAGGTAGGCCATGTTGAGCATATAACGTGTCTGTCTTCTCATCACAAATCCTTCGTTGGCACCGCTCAGGTTCCATGCTCTCGGGTAAAAGGCATTGGTGCGGTCTTCCTTCCAGAAATCACCGGCAATGGCCTGTGGCATGGCTCCGTCTTTCACGTGAAAACCCGGAATAGCCAACTGGCCTGCTCCCCAGATACTTCTTTTTCCCACACCCTGGAAGAATACCGAGGCATCGAATCCACTGTAGTCAGCACCCAAACGCAAACCGAACTCGTACCGGGGGGTGGAGTTGCCGATCACCACCTGGTCACCCGGATCACCAAAGGTGTTCTTTCCCGGTGTGATATAGCCGTCGCCGTTGACATCCACGAATTTGACATCACCCGGGCTGATCAGCAATACCTGATTGCCATCTTCGAAGTAAGTCTGATAGACCGGATTGTTACCTGCCAGCATGTTGGTCACTTTGGCAGTACCCTCCCAGATGATGGTTGTCTGACTTATTTTCCCTTCACTGTCATAGATAAAGTCCTCCTTCTGATACAACCGGTCAGTCACATAGCCGTAGATATCGCCATATCTCTTCCCTGTTGCATAGGTATTACTCAGCAGCCTGTTTTCATAAGGCGTATTCCAGTCGGCACCTTTCGTGATATCTGTGACAGCATCGGCAATATTGGCATTCATGCTGATGCCGAAGCCGTTTTCAAAGTGGTGACTGAAATCGGCCGATATCTCCCATCCCTTTGTCCGGAGATTGCCGTAATTGCCCTGGGGAGCCGATGCACCATAAGTAGCCGGCAGTGATTCCCCCGGGATGATCATGTTTTTGGTGTCTCTTCTGTACCATTCCATGACGAGTCCCAGCTTGTTCCTGAAAAAACGGAGGTCGAGACCAATGTTCAATGATTCAATATCCTGCCAGCTGATTCCTGCCGATATAGGGTTGGGTGTGCCCAGCTGGAAGAACTGTTCTCCGTTCCCCGACAGCCAGGCATTCTTGTTGATGGCCATGGTAGCCAGATACAATGAGTTGGGTACCGATTGGTCGCCGATCAGTCCCCACGATGCCCGTATTTTGGCAAAACTGAGCACCGGATCGACGTCCTGCATGAACGTCTCGTTGGTGACGACCCATCCGCCGGAGAAAGAAGGATACCATCTCCAGCGCAGATGAGCAGGGAATTTAGAGGTAGCATCGTAGCGCATGTTTGCTTCCAGCAAATACTTATCCATGAAAGAATAATTGATGCGGCCGAAATAACCGAGCTGGGAATCCCAGTTGGCATTTCCTCCTACTGTTTCTGTTCCTACTGCAAAATTAAATTGCGGGTTGTTGCTGTCAATCAGGTCTGTCTTGTTGGACCAGTGACTATCCCATTTATAACTGACGATATTGGTACCGAGCATAAATTTGAACTGGTGCTGATCTGCCAGGTTAAGGTAATAGTTGGTCACGGCATTCACCGTATGCTTATCGGAGGTAAACGAGGACTTGTTGAAATAGGTCTTATCCTGTGTGACGTAGTTCACAAAGGGGAAACGATAGGCCGGCATGCCACCGGTATCTGTCGGGTTTCCGTTTTCATCCACATAGACCTGATCACCATTCTCATCACTCAGCAGTATCGGGGTATACCAGGGCTCTCTTCCCGAGAAGGTGGGTCTTGAAGCGGTATCCTGATTATACTGGGTGCTGTAAGCGTAATCCAGGTTCACATCCCAGTTGTCTGTCAGGTCGAGGGTGGTACCCAGATTCAGATTGGTATATTTCTTCCTGTCGATGGCTGTATGTGCGTTTTTGGTGTCAAAATAGGGGTCTCTGATCTCTTCACCGTCTTCCAGTACACCGGTGGGGAACAAACGGCTCCACCGGTAGAGATAAAGCCACGGGTCGGCCGTAAATCCGGTGGACGAGTTGGGATATTTTTTCGTGGCATCGGAGTACATGGCACCTCCCCTGACAGTTAAGAAATCAGTTATCTTGGTCGATAAATTCAGGTTTCCCGTATATCGGTTGAAGTTATCATCCTGAGCCGGTTTCATCATCCCCTCTTGTCCCAGGTAACCAAAGCTAAGGCTGTAACTGGTGTCATTCCGTTTCCCGTTCAGCGATATATTGTGGTTCTGTGAAAAGGCTGAGTTCTTGATCATGGCCTCCACCGGGTCGTAGATGCGATACCCATATTTGTCCTTACCGTCATAGATCCAGTCTCTTCCATATACAACAGGATCGTTGTATTTTATGGAACTGCCATATTTATCCTGCCACTCTTTGATCTTTTCGAAGCTTTCATCGTTGATGCGCCAGAAACCGCCGGCAGGGCCGCTGGCTTTCATATTCTTGTGGGCTTCCAGCGTGTACTCGAGGCCGTCAATACCGGCAATCTCAATCTCCTTGAAAGGTTGTTGCCAGGAGAGGTTGGTGGAGTAGGTGATCTCCGTTTTCTCAGTTGCAGCTCCTTTCTTTGTGGTGATCAGGATTACCCCGAAGGCGGCTTTCGATCCGTAAATAGAGCTGGCGGCAGCATCCTTCAGCACGGAGATCGACTCAATATCGTTGGGGTTGATCATTTGTATGCTTGGTATCTCCACGTTATCAACCAGTATAAGCGGCGTACTGGATCCTGCAATGGAGCCTATCTGACCGCGGATCTTCATCAGTGGGTCTGATCCCACTTCACCGCTGGGTATGACGATGGATAAGCCGGGTATGGTGCCCTGCAGACCCCTGCCCACATCGGAGATGGGCCGGCTGCCCAGCGTCTCTTCCACATCCACGGTAGAGACGGCACCGGTCAGATTTTCTTTCTTCTGTGTACCGTATCCTACCACCACTACCTCTTCCAGTGACTGGGTGTCTTCAACAAGGGTGATGTGGAAGGTTGTTCTGCCGGTTGTATTGATTGTCTGGCTCAGGTAACCGATGTAGGAGATCTGTACCGATGCATCTACGGAGACGATCAGCGTAAACCTTCCGTTGACATCCGTGATGGTGCCATTGGAGGGCGTCCCCACTTCAATGATATTGGCACCGATCACAGATTCTCCGTTGATATCGACTACTGTTCCAGTGATTGTCTTTCTTGTCTGCTGCACCACCCTCTCCGGTGATGCCTCAGCCGGGGGACCGGCTTCCGCCAGCCTCTCTTTCCGGGCGATCGTGATCTGTCTGTTGACAATTGCATAGGTAAGATTTGTCTTCTCCAGCAGTTCATCGAGTAGGGCTGTGATGGATTTGTTGCTGTAGGAAAGGTTTACCCGTTCCGATAGTTCCTCCTCTGCTTCATCCATAATAAGAAAAAGGTAGTCACTGTTTTTTTCTATCTGATGTAGCGCCTCTTTCAAAGTGATATGATTGAATTCAACTGTTACAGTTCTGGACTGTGCATAGGAATTTTCCGCCGTCACTGAAAAAACACAGAACAAAGTAATTAAAAAGTGAATTTTCATGATTTTTAAAAATTGACTGTTTTTTTTCGGGATTAGTGTTTTATAGTTATACTTTTCTTGCATACCTTTGTTTTTGAATTTTAATTTGTTACCAATGTAAATTAGGATTCACTTTGTAGATTTTGCCGTCGTTCGGGATTGACCAGTCAAATTGGCCTCTGTTCTTGTCTGACAGCAAGATTCACTCGGCCGGGTAATGTTTGCCGCATTATCCGGCTTTTTCAATCTTCACTTTTTTTCTCATAGGCATTTTTTTAAGTTTTGTATTTATGATGGTCAGGATTAATGGGTGATATGGATGGTTTCGTTGTTTATCTCGCAGTGGAGGAACGTCAGTTTTGAAAAAGCCTCCATCACATCCTCCAGGTTCCCGGAGAGAAACAGTTTCCCGGAGCACGTTTTTTCCGTCAGCCCCAGGTCACTTTGATAGCGGAACTCCACATTGTAATAACGACCTATTTTTTGTAGTACCTCGATGAGGGGTGTCTTGCTTAATTGCAGATAACCATTTTTCCAGCTGATATAATCGGTGACATCCACCTGTTTACGGATCACGGAGCCCTTTTCGATTACTGCCATCTCATTGGGTTTCAGTAAAAGTGCACTATTTTCACTTTTCACCTCCACCGATCCGTTGACCAGGACGACAGACTCACTGTTCTCATCGGAATAGGAAGAGACGTTGAAAGAGGTGCCATAGACCGTGATCAGGGAATTGGGCGTGTGGATAATGAATGGAAGACCTTTTTGTTGTGTTACGTCGATAAAGATCTCTCCTTCCACCCATATTTCTCTTGAATTTTTAGAAAAAGAAGAGGGGAAATCCATTTCCGTGCCGGAATTGAGAAATACTTTCGATCCGTCGGACAACACGATGGAGCTTCTTTTACCGAAAGGAACAATGAGCCTGTTGGTTTGATGTCTGTCCAGCACAATCTCCGTTTGAGCAAGTGAATCCTGCACGATAGCACTGTTCTTCTTTTCAGACAGATCAAGTGTAGCGTTATTACTGATATCCATGGTATGACCGCCAGCCAATAGCTTCACCTGAGGATCGCTCACCACCTTCCCGACAGAACCCATGGAGGGTTCCCTGTTATTCCGGGTTATGCCGGCGAAGTAAAGCGTTGTGATTACCCCCAGCACCAGGACTGCTGCCGATAAAGAGGTAATCAGTCTGCTCATTTGTCTCCTGTTGTGTCTGGCAATACGGTGGGATAGCAATTTTTTTACGGCTATCTCATGTTGAACAAAACGGTCCCCGGTAACCCTCAGTCTGTCAAATGCCGCGACAGCCTCGCCGAACGGTTCCCTGAGCGCTTCATTTTCTTTCAAAAACTTTTCCCAGAAACGATCCAGTTCTTCTGAGGGATACGTTCTCCAGTACACAAAAAGATCATCACAAAGGAAGTCCTTACAATTCATTATTGGCTTCATTGACACTTTTTTCAACAAAGACTGAATTTTATAAAAAAAAGGGACAATATTAACTTTTATTAACTTTTTAGCAGGTCAGCTGCAGATCTGATGATTCAAAAAGGATGGGATGCCTTCTCCTTTAATTTCTTGATTGCTCTGTAAACAGATTTCCTGACTGTTTCGGGTGAGATGTTCAGCAGTTCGCCGATCTCACTGAAACTCAGGTTAAGTTGAAAATGGTAATGGATTATTTTTCGCTGTTTCGAGGGTAATGATTGCAGGAGTTGCGCTACTTCGCTCTCCATCTGAGTCTGTTTCTCGCGGATGATGATCTGTTCGGCAATACTATTTTCATTTTCGATGAACAAATCATGGTAGTTGAGGTTATGTATCCTGTTCTCGAGGTTATATATGTCGAAGAGACGGTTTTTCAGGGCGTGTAGAAGGTAGTATTCAATATTCTGAATATGGGTTAGCTTGCTTTTGGTAATATAAATTTTGAAAAAGACATCCTGAATGGCATCTTTGCTTGTCTCTTCGTCGAAGCCTATTTTCAGGGCATAGGCAAAAAGTTCACCAAAATAGGCGTGATAAATATCCGGGAATGACGATTCATCACCCTGCAGGAATTTGATCCAGGCCTCTCTGCTCATTTTTTATCTACATCTTTGATAGGTCAGGAAAGTATAGTCATACCGATGTTTCTCATCTGCCGCATGTGCCTCTTTTTCCGTTAATTCCCATTCACTGAAATCAATCTCAGGGAAAAAGGTGTCGGCATCCGCAAAGGTGTGGTGAATACGTGTGAGGTAGAGTTGATCTGCCAGATGAAGGGTTGAGCGATACAGTCTGCCGCCGCCGATGATGAATGCCTTTTCACTCTCTTTACCATGGGTGAGCGCTTCTTCCACTGAGCGGACGACGACGCAGCCAGGATAATTCACTGCATTACCGGACGTAATCACGATATTGGTGCGGTGGGGCAACGCCCCTTTCGGCAATGATTCGAAGGTCCTGCGACCCATGATGATCGTCTGTCCGGTAGTGATCTCCTTGAAATGTTTCAGGTCGTTGGGCAGGTGACAGAGCAGGTCTCCATCGCGTCCGATCGCATGCTGCTCATCGAGGGCAACAATGATGGCTATGGAATGGTTGCTATGATTCGTCATACCGCTACTGCTCCTTTGATATGTGGATGCGGGTCGTAATTCACCAGTTCGAAGTCGTCGAACCGGAAACTGAAAATATCCTTCACATCGGGGTTGATCTTCATTTCAGGCAATGGACGCGGCTCACGTGACAGCTGCAGCTTAACCTGATCGAGGTGATTCAGGTAGATATGGGCATCACCGAAAGTATGGACGAAATCGCCCTCCTGCAGCCCCGTCACCTGGGCCATCATTTTCAACAGTAAGGCATAGGAGGCGATGTTAAAAGGCACCCCCAGAAAAATATCGGCACTGCGCTGATAGAGCTGCAGGCTCAGCCTGCCATCAGCGACATAAAACTGAAAGAAGGCATGACAGGGTGGGAGGTTCATATTGGGAATATCAGCCACATTCCACGAGCTGACGATGATGCGGCGTGAATCGGGATTTGTTTTAAGGGTGTTGACCACGTCGGTGATCTGGTCGATGTGCCCCCCGCTGTAGTCGGGCCACGAGCGCCACTGATAGCCGTAGATATGTCCCAGGTCGCCCTCTTTATCTGCCCATTCATTCCAGATGCGAACGCCGTTATCATTCAGATACCTGATATTGGTGTCACCGTTCAGAAACCAGAGCAGTTCGTGGATGATTGATTTCAGATGGAGCTTTTTGGTGGTCAGCACAGGGAAGCCGTCGCTCATCCTGAAGCGGCTCTGGTGACCGAATATACTTATTGTTCCGGTTCCGGTACGATCTTCTTTCTTTACACCCTCATCGAGGACCCGCTGTAATAAATCGAGGTATTGTCTCATAATTTTCAGTTTGTCTGTTTTCAGCTGTCAGTTATCAGTTTTCAGCAAACAGCTATCTGTTGACAGGCAAAAATAGCTGTTTTTTTACTGAGAACAAATGAATGTTGAAAAGTAATTGATTTTGCCCTATTGTAACGCTTGCATACCAATGGGGTTTTATTCCTCAAAGCAGATAAATGGAGAACTAATCCGGTTATCAATTGTTTTAATCAATATATTTGAAAAATTAATTTAATCCCGCAAACGTATGGATCTATCAGAATTATTAAACAGTTCAATCGGCCAGTCGGTAGTACGGAGTGTAGCCGGTCAGCTCGGTGTAAATGAAAATCAGGCCTCCAGTGCTGTCCATATTGCGATACCGGCTATTTTGGCCGGAATGACCAGGAATGCACAGTCGCCCGATGGTGCGGCAAGTTTGAATAACGCATTGGAATCGAAGCACGATGGTTCGCTGCTGGATAACCTCTCAGGCATATTGCAGGGACAAACACAGGAGCTGCAATCGGATGGGGATGGGATATTGGGACATGTCTTTGGAAATAAGCGGCCAGCCATTGAGCAGGGTATAGCACAGAAATCGGGTCTCAGCATGGACAAAATAGGGCCTCTGCTGGCTATCCTGGCGCCGATAGTGATGGCTTATCTCGGAAAAGAAAAACGGCAGACCAATACCGGCAGCGGTGGTCTGGGTGATCTGCTGGGCGGACTGTTAGGTGGCGGAAATCAACAACAAAGCCGCTCCGGCGGGGGAGTGATGGACATCCTGAGCGGTGTGCTCGATAAAGATGGCGACGGTAATCCGCTGAATGATCTGCTGGGTGGATTTTTAGGAGGAAGACGATAGTTTTTTTTCAGAAGAATGCACAAAATTGATTAATAACTGATAAAGTCCGCCCCCGGCGGACTTTATTCATTCACTCTGTTAAAACTTTTCTTTCTTTTTATTGTTTTATTTTAAACGAAAGCGAGATTTGCGCGTCATAAGGAAAAGGGTACAAACTTCAAATATTATAAAAAGATGAAAAGAAAACTATTTACTTCGTTGTTTGCGGGCGTGTTGTTGACGGGGCTTGCTTTTTTTGCAACATCCTGCAGCGACAAAAACGATGATATCGTGGAAACGGCCTGGAACATTGAGAATTTTACCGTGAATGCTTCCGAATGGAGCTGGAGTACTGCCAACAGAAGGTGGGAAGCGGTGAAGCAACTGGATTACATCGATGACTTCATTTATGAAGACGGAGCCGTGATCGGTTATGTTTTTCTGGGTGAACAAAATGTAGATGAGGTGCAGGTGCAGCTACCCTACCTGAAAAGCTACGATCTGGGTGATAACATTACATTTACCGAGACGATCAGCTATGAATATAGTATAGTGACTAACCGGGTCACTTTTTATATTGAACCTTCCGATGGCATTCAGGATCCGGATGCCAAAGTAACCTATAATTTCAGAATCGTGATGATCTGGTAATCACATAAACAAAGGCAGTGCATCTGCCACCACAAAGGAACTACCGCCGATGAAAATGAGATCGTTTTCACCGGCGTTTTCTTTGGCGCTGTTCAGCGCATCCTTCACGCTCACAAAGCAATCTCCCTGCAGACCGTATGTGATGGCCTGCGCACGGAGTGTGTTTTCGTTCATTGCGCGCTCCACGGAGGCTTTGGTGAAGTAATATTGCGCCTTTTTCGGCAGGATGACCAGCACGGAATCCACATCCTTGTCGTTGGCCATCCCGAACACCATATGCAGCCGTTCGTAATGTTCAGCCAGCAGCTGTTCCGCCACATAGCGCAGCCCATGGGCATTATGGGCGATATCACAGATGATCCTGGGTGATGACTGCAGCTGCTGCCATCGGCCCAGGAGACCGGTGAGGGTGGTCACGTTGGCAAAGCCTTTGTAAACAGCCTCTTTCGGAATGTGATAACCTGATTGCTGAAGCTGTCGTACCGCTGTCAACACAGTCCGGGCATTTTTCTCCTGTGCAAATCCCCCCAGTTCGCCTGCCAGGCGGGGGTAGCCGCCGGCATGAAACAGCCATCCGGTTCCTTGTCGTTCTGCGGAAAAACCGGATAACTCCCTTTCTGCAAAATAGAGGGGAGCATGGGCCGATTGTGCTTTTTCGATGAACACCCTTTCTATCTCCTTCTCACCGGCTTCACCAATCACAACGGGTGTCTCCGGTTTGATGATCCCCGCCTTTTCGGCGGCAATCTTCGGCAGGGTGTCACCCAGCAGTTTCATGTGGTCGAATCCGATGTTGGTGATGATGCTGAGATCGGGTGAGATGATGTTGGTGCTGTCCAGTCGCCCTCCCAGGCCTACTTCAATCACGGCCACCTCCACCTCCTGTTCGGCAAACCAGAGAAAAGCCATCTCCATGGTCAGCTCAAAGAAGGAGGGCATCACCGGCTCAAACTGCTCCCTGTACTTCTCCACGAAATCAATCACATACTGTCTGTCGATCGTTGTTCCGTTCACCCGTATCCGTTCGCGGAAGTCGATCAGATGGGGTGAGGTATACAAACCGACCCGGTAGTCCGATTCCTGCAGTATGGCCGCCAGCAGGTGTGACGTGGACCCTTTGCCGTTGGTGCCACCCACATGGATGGTTTTATAGTGCGTATGCGGATGTCCGAAGATCTGATCCAGTGCCAGGCTGTTTCCGAGCCCTTCCTTGTAGGCCAGTTGGCCGATGCGCTGGTACTCGGGCATCTGATGATACAGGTAATGTAACGTTTGGTCGTAGGTCATTTCTGTTTTTTGGTGAGTAGTTTGATCGTTTCTATGTTTCTATATTATTTGATGACGTTGAATCGTTAAATCAGCAAATCAGCAAATCAGCTGCCGGGTACAAAAATAAGCGTTTCAGCCGAACCGAAACGCTTATTTGATATGATTTGTTTGCGAATGATCAGTTCTTCAGCGGCAGCACCGAGTATTGCCGTGAGTAGCGCAGCTGCTGATCCACATAGTTCTCATCATAGGAAACAGTCACATCGGTTACTTTGCCGTTCTCATCGGTCACCAGCTTGTACACCGGGTTCACGAATCCTTTGTAGGGAGCGATGTTGAGTGCTTCATAGCGCGATAATACCTCGGCATGCAGCGTGTCATCTACTTTCACCCCGTAGGTCTCCACGAGCTTTTTGCCTGCCTCAAAATCACCTTCCGATTTGATGCGCTGTACTTCCGACAGCAATGTACCGAAGAGGCTGCGCAGTTTGTCGTAATCGTTGACCACCACATAGGTCTTGTTATCGCGTTCTTTCAGTACCACCACGCTGTCGGCTGCTCCATGCTCGATCACCCAGTTCGAGATCAGGGCGCGGTTGCGCATATGAGCCTGTTCAATGTTCTTGCCCGGCTGAATGCGGGTGAGCTGCGTCATGGCACCGTTCATGATGTAGGAGTAGTACTCGGCTTTATAGGCTTCGTTATCGGGCAACAGGCCCAGCTCCACCAGCTTGGGGTCGCCCAGGTAGTAGAGTGCGAACAGGTCGGCCCGTGTCTCCTCCAGCGGAGAACCGTAGGCTTGCAGCACATCGGAGCTCACACCGGGGAGCAGCTTGCCGGAGCCGTGGCCCAGGCATTCGTGCAGGTCGGTATGCAGATTATCGGTGAGCGTACCGTATTTATTGGATCGTTCCCGTTCGGTGTCGCTCCACATGAATTCTTCTTTGAAGCCGTTGCCTTCGGAAGCTTTCTCGTAGGCATAGGTGATATTGTCGATGGTCACCGATTTGGAGCCGTGGTCGCGGCGGATCCAGTCCGCATTGGGCAGGTTGATGCCGATGGGTGTGGCGGGATAGCAGTCGCCACCCAGGATGGCGGCAGTGATCACCTTGGCGGATACTCCTTTCACTGTTTCTTTCTTGAATCGGGCATCAATGGGTGAGTTGTCTTCGAACCACTGTGCGTTCTCGCTGATGACCCGGGTCCGTTCTGATGCTTCGATACTCTTGAAGTTGACCATCGATTCCCAGCTGCCTTTCAGCCCGAGCGGATCGGTATAGGTTTCGATGAAGCCGTTGATGAAATCGACCCGCGAGGTGGTGTCGGTCACCCACTGTACGGAGTAATCGTCGAAGGTTTTCAGGTCGCCCGTTTTGTAATAGGCGATCAGCGATTGGATTGTCTCTCTCTGGTGGTCGTTCTCGGCGACGGACGCCGCTTTTTCCAGCCAGCCGATGATGCGCTCAATGGCTTTGTCGTACATGCCGCCCAGCTTCCACACCTGCTCGGTGACCGTTCCGTCCACTTTCGTCACCTTGCTGTTGAGTCCGTAAGAGACGGGCGTGTTGTCGGTCGGATCTTTCATCGCGTTATAATAATCTTCCACCTCTTTCTGGGTCACCCCCTCGTAGAAGTTCACCGCCGACGTCTGCACGATATCTGCCTCCGGTGTCTGATTCATCCGTTTGGGCATCACGGCGGGGTCGAACATCACCGGAAGAATCTCTTTCAGTGTCTCGTCGGCAGCCATCCCGTCACGGAAAGGCATCCGTCCCGGATCTACACCTTTCACCACAGATACAAAGTAATCCTGGGAGAATTGCGGCATGATCTTGTCTTCCGAGTAGTGGTGATGGATGCCGTTCGCCATCCATATCTGTTTCAGATAGGTCTCCAAGTTCTTCCACTCATCGGACGACTTGTCTCCCATATAATTTTCATACACACCCTCGCACACACGACGGATGGTAAGATTGTAGCGGTTGTGCTGATCCCAGAGGATATCACGTCCTTCAAGGGCTGCCTGCGACAGGTAGTAGATCAGCTCCTTCTGGCCGAGAGAGAGGTTGTTGAATCCCGGCACGGGATAACGCAGGATTTCGATATCGGCGAACCGATCTACCTTGTATTCAAATGCAGCATCGATGCCGTCGTCAGCCGACAGCTGATTGTCTGCCTGTTTTCCGTTTGTACAGGCACTCAGGAGAAAAAGGGTCGTGAGCATGTAGATTACTTTTTTCATTTGTTCAGCATTTTTATTTGATCAGACAAAGATACATTTTTTTTCAGATGAGAGGCATTGCGTCTTGTTGATTTGATAAATATATCTATCTTTGTTTGGTGATTAGTACGGATAGATCAGTATGAAGAAAGTAATCGGATTCCTCTTTTTATTGCTTGCCAATTTTGCTTTATTGGCGCATACCGTTATACCTCATCATCATCACGATGAAGATGTTGTCACCATCTGTTACCATATCTCTTCAGAGAATAGTATCAGTCACGATCATATCAATCAACATTCTCCCCAGGATATTGGCGGTCATGCCCACGGAAATAACGGACTGGGAGATACCTGTGTTTTAAATGAACTCTACATCCGTTCATCATCGGGAGATAGTTCATCATCGGAAGATGAAGAAAATTTCGACTTCATCGATTTTGCCACCCTGATTTCTGTTTTCTGTTACGATCTCAATTCTTTCACCACGATGTGTGATGGTGGCGAACAGTCATTCATGCATAAGCCTTTTATTTTCTCTTCTTATAACCAGTATGTAACCCGCTCATTAGGGTTGAGGGCACCACCTGTTTGTTGATCTGCACATTCCTTTTGACATCTTATCTTATTTGTCAGGCATGATGTATTCCTTTGTTATAAGGGTGTCATTCAGCCGGGTGCTAATCCTTTTCATCACCACGAAAAGGGAGATGTAATACTACTTACACTTTCAATAAACAAATCACTCCATGCAATTATATCGATTCTTTTCATTGTTATTCATCACGATAAGCCTGGCTGCATGTTCACATAAGCCACATGCCACAGCGGAAGAGGAGCTTCACGAAGAGAAACTGCTTATTACCGCGTATAACAGCAAGTTTGAGCTCTTCGCGGAAGCGGATCCCTTCATCACCGGTCGTCAGAGTAACATCCTTGCACACTTCACCCGTCTGGAGAACTTCAAGCCCCTGATAGAGGGAAGCGTCACGGTAAGCCTCCTGCAAGTTGATGGTGAAACGGTGAGCGTGTCAGCAGAGCGTGTCAGCGACGGTATTTATCAGATTTCCCTGCAGCCATCTGCGACGGGGGCGGGCAGGCTTCAGTTCGACATCCGGACACCCGAAGAGGTGTCGCAACTGATCTTTTCCGGCATCATTGTTTACGATAACGAGGAGGATGGTCACCATGCCGCTGAGGAAGAGGCGCATGCAGGTGGCAGCGCGGTCCTGTTCACGAAAGAGCAGAGCTGGAAGGTCGGATTCGCCACCGAAGAGGTGAAAACAGCACCATTTGGTGAGACGATAAGAACCGTTGCACAGATAGAACCCTCACAAAGCGACGAGAAAGTTGTCGTCGCAAAAGCGGGCGGCCTTGTGCTCTTCACCGGCAGGGAGATCGTTCCCGGCACAGTCGTTCAGACAGGCCAGTCGCTGTTCTCCATGGTAGATGGCGGAATGGCGGACGATAATATGGATGTACGATATGCCGGGGCTGTTGCCGAATATAACAAGGCAAAGGCGGAGTATGAACGTAAAAGTGAACTGGCCAAAGAGCGTATCGTCTCCGAGCGTGAGCTGCTTGAATCGGAGGCTGCCTACAGACATGCGGAGGCGGTCTATTCCAACCTCCGGAAAAATATCTCATCCGGCGGAAGCCAGGTGATTAGGTCCCCGATGACCGGTTTCGTCAAACAGTTGTTTGTCCGCAACGGGGAATTTGCAGAAGCGGGGCAACCGCTGCTGGTGGTTTCACAAAACCGTGATCTGCTCATCAGAGCGGAGCTGCAGCCCAAATATTTTCATCTGCTTGGCTCGATCACTACCGCTAATATTAAGGTGATGCACAGTGATCAGACCTACAGTCTGGAAGAATTGAAAGGGAGGGTCGTCTCTTATGGAAAATCGACCGGGCTGACTAACCCCCTCATCCCGGTCGTCTTCCAGGTAGAGAACAATGCGGGACTACTTCCAGGCAGCTTCGTGGAGATGTTTATCAAGCTGCAGGGCAGTAGTGAGTCAATCACGGTACCCGATGAAGCGCTGATAGAAGAGATGGGAGCTTATTTCCTCTATGTGCAGGTCACACCTGAGTTGTTTGAAAAACGTGCTGTCCGTATCGGTAAAGGTGATGGTCTGAGAACAGAGATTCCTGAGGGTCTGTCTGTCGGGGAACGGGTGGTGAGCAGGGGAGCGATAATGGTGAAGCTGTCACAGTCCTCAGATCAGCTCGATGCACATGGTCATGGTCATTAAACGGTAAGGAAGATGTTAAACAGAATCATTCAATTTTCTCTTCATAACAAGCTCTTCATCATGCTGGGAGCTATACTGCTTATAGTGGGCGGTACCTATACATCCCAAAAGATGGACGTAGATGTGTTTCCCGACCTGACGGCACCTACTGTGGTGGTCATGACCGATGCACACGGTATGGCATCGGAGGAGGTGGAGAGGCTGGTGACCTTTCCGATAGAGACAGCGGTGAACGGAGCGACAGATGTGCGTCGTGTGCGGTCGGCATCGATGCAGGGTTTTTCATTCGTGTGGGTTGAGTTTGACTGGGGTACGGACATCTTCAAGGCACGTCAGATCATCAGCGAGAAGATGGTGACGCTTACCGGAGCCCTACCCGGTGATGTGATGCCCTTGCTGGCTCCACAATCGAGTGTGATGGGGGAGATACTCTTTATCGGTCTGCAGTCGGACTCAACCTCACTGATGGATCTCCGCACCACGGCCGAGTGGGTGGTGAAGCCCGCCATACTGGCGACAGGAGGTGTTTCGCAAGTGACCATCATTGGAGGTGATTATAAACAGTATCAGATCCTTGCCGATCCTCAGAAGATGGCTGCTTACGGAGTGACCATGAACGAGCTGGCTGCTGTGGGAAAAACTTTCAGCGCCAACTCTTCGGGTGGCGTGATGCGTGATTACGGGAATGAATATGTAGTGCGGGGTATAGCCCGCACCAATGATACCGAGGCACTGGGCACCACCTTTGTGAAGATGGCGGGAGGTAATCCAGTGGTCGTTTCAGATGTGGCCGACGTGGTGACCGGCAGCGCGGTGAAGATGGGTTATGCCTCACAGGATGCCGCACCGGCAGTGATCTTGTCTATCTCGAAGCAGCCCAATATCAACACGCTGAATGTGACGGAGAAGATAGAGGCCAATCTGGCGGAGCTGCAAAGAACACTACCTCCCGATGTGACGATGGATACGGGGATATTCCGTCAGGCCGATTTTATTGAGTCCTCCGTGAATAATGTGGGACGTGCACTGATTGAGGGAGCTCTTTTTGTAGTGATCATCCTCTTCCTCTTTCTCGGCAGCTTCCGTACCACCCTCATCTCTGTGATCGCTATCCCGCTCTCATTGCTGGGAACAATCATCGTTCTCTATCTTCTGGGAATGAACATCAACACCATGACGCTGGGTGGTATGGTTATTGCTATCGGCTCGCTGGTGGATGATGCCGTCATTGATGTGGAGAACGTGTATAAGCGGCTCAGACAGAATCACCGTAGGCCGAAGGGAGAACGACAGTCCGCCCTGACAGTGGTGTTTGAAGGATCGAAAGAGATTCGTGCATCTATTCTCAACGCCACCTTCATCATCATGGTCGCTTTTGTTCCTCTCTTCTTCCTGTCGGGGATGGAGGGGCGCATGCTGAAACCGCTTGGCGTGGCTTATATTGTCTCTCTGTTCATGTCGCTGATCGTCGCTATGACGGTGACACCCCTGCTTTGCCGCATGATGCTCTCGGGTGAGGATTATCTGGACAAGAATGTGAAAGAGAGCTGGCTTACCCGCCATCTTTCCCGGTATTATACCAAAACGCTCCGTTGGGTGTTGAACAACAGAAAAACAGTGCTCTATCCAACCGCTGGTCTTTTTATCGTTGCACTGGTGCTGTTTTTTACGATGGGGCAGAGCTTCCTTCCTGAATTCAATGAGGGCTCTCTGGTGATAACGACGGTCACGAAGCCCGGCGTATCTCTTGAGGAGAGCTCCCGTTTGGGTAACAGGATGGAAGAGGAGTTGCTGAAAATTCCCGAAGTTACCGGCACTGCGCGACGGACAGGACGAGGTGAGCTCGATGAACATGCACTTTCGAGTAACTCCTCTGAGGTGGATGTCAATTTCGATCTGAAAGAGAGAGACAGGGATGCATTCCTGGTCGATGTGAGGGAGACACTGTCGGGAATACCCGGATTGGTCTCTTCTGTCGGTCAGCCCCTGGGTCACCGTATAGATCATATGCTTTCGGGAACGAAAGCGAATATTGCCATTAAATTGTTCGGCACAGACCTGAGTTATATGTACCTTCTTGGAAACAGGATAGAGAGTGCTTTGGAGGGGATCGACGGGCTGGTAGACCTCACCGTGGAGCAGCAGACGGAAACACCGCAACTACAGGTACGAGCCAACAGGGCGATGCTGGCCCGCTACGGGATCTCCATCGAAGATTTTAACATGTTTATTGAACTGGCTTTCGCCGGTGAGAAGCTGTCGGACATCTACGAGGGACAACGAAGTTTTGATCTGGTCTTACGGCTGAACGAACACTATACGGAGAATATTGAACAGTTGAAATCAGCGTTGATAGAGACTGGCTACGGCAGCAGCATCCCGTTGGAGGAGGTCGCCGAGATCGTATCCGTAGGTGGCCCCAACGCAGTCAGTCGCGAAAATGTGCAGCGTAAGATCGTTGTCTCTGCGAATGTCGCAGGCAGGGATTTAAAAGGGGTGGTGGATGAGATAAAAAAGAGGATAGAGAGCGAAATAGAGCTACCTGAAGGCTACAGGATTGAGTATGGAGGACAGTTTGAAAGTGCAGAAAAAGCATCCCGCACGCTGCTGATCACCTCCTTGCTGGCCATCACTGTTATCTTTCTGTTGTTATATGCCGAGTTCAGGGATCTGACACTGTCGGCCATTGTACTGATCAACCTGCCGCTGGCGCTTATCGGGGGGGTGCTGGCCGTCTTTTTTACATCGGGCATTGTCAGTATTCCCTCTATCATTGGTTTCATCACCCTCTTTGGTATAGCCACCCGCAACGGTATATTACTGATATCCAGGTATCAGCATATGCAGCAGGGTCACATCTCTTTAGAGGAGACGGTGTTGAGAGGTTCGACAGACAGGCTGAATCCTATCCTGATGACAGCGCTTACTGCTGCACTGGCGCTTATCCCTCTGGTGCTCAACGGCGACAAGCCGGGGAATGAGATACAGAGCCCGATGGCTGTCGTGGTCCTGGGTGGTCTGCTTACATCCACACTGTTGAATATTTATATTGTACCTGTGATATACACGTTATTACAAAAGAAAAAACGCAAAGATGAAAAAAATAGCAATTAGCCTTTTGTTCATGGCAATACTGTTGCCGGTTATGGCACAGAAGGAGATGGATACCCTCCTCAAGGAGATTGAGCGTAACAGTTCAGCGTTGAATGCTCTCCGTGAACAGATAGCAGCCCAAAAACTGACCAACCGGACGGGAATCTATTTACCCAATCCCGAAGTTGCGTTCAACTACCTCTGGGGAAGCCCCGCACCTGTAGGCAACAGAACCGATATAAGCATTACCCAGTCTTTTGATTTTCCTACTGCTTATGGTCACAGGAGCAGGATATCAAAACTGGAGAATGCAAACCTAGACCTGAGATACCAGTCTGAGCGTCTCAATCTCCTGATGCGTGCCAGGGAGGTCTGCACGGAGCTGGTTTATTACAATGCGCTGGTAAAAGAGTACAGCAAAAGATTATTGAATGCACAACGCATTGCCGAGACATATCAGATGCGGTTTGACCGGGGCGACGTGAATATTCTGGAGAAGAACAAGGCACAGCTTGAGCTGACCACTACCGGTAATGAGCTGAGCAGGGTAGAAACGGAGCGTTCCTCTCTTCTCAACGAGCTGAAAGCGCTGAATAATGGTAATGCTGTTTCATTCACTGCCACTGAGCTTACCTACGAGATGTTACCTCCGGACTTTGAACAGTGGTATGCTATGGCTGAGGCAAAAAGTCCTGTTTTGCAATATGTCAGGGGACAAATCGAAATAAGCCGGCAACAGGTGAAGTTGAACAGGGCGTTGGGACTTCCTAAGTTTACAGCAGGTTATATGAGTGAGAAGGTTGTGGGTGAGAGGTTTCAGGGAGTCACTGTTGGCATCTCAATACCCTTATGGGAAAACAGGAACAGGATGAAACAGGCAAAAGCAGAACTGAAAACAGCGGAAACAGTGCTGGAGGACAATAAACTGCAGTTTTATCACCGGTTGCAGAACCTGTTTCTGAAAGCGTCACGTTTACAGCAGGAAGTAACATCTTATCGCCAGGCATTATCTTCATACAGTAATGAAGTCTTCCTGAAGAAGGCCCTGGAGAGCGGTGAGATCTCACTCTTGTATTATCTGCTGGAGATCACCTATTACTATGAAGCGATGCAAAAGATGCTGGAAAGCGAGAGAGAGCTGGGGTTTGCCCTGGCCGAACTGTCAGCTGTGGGAATGTAGAACACATCTCTCGTGAAGCGGATAGGAATAGTTGTGCAAACGTTAGTTTGTTTTGAATTTGTAGGATAGAGAGGCGAGTTCCTGGTTGGCTTTCGTTATTTTGTTCTTCAGGCTCACCTTGTACTCCTTCAGTTTCTTTTGAGCCGATTCATCTCCCGTGGCAATCATCTGCAGGGCAAGGATAGCCGCATTCAGTGCACCGTTGATCCCAACCGTAGCTACGGGAATACCCGGTGGCATCTGTACAATGGCCAGCAAAGCATCCAATCCGTCGAGCGACGCGTTGATGGGTACACCGATGACCGGCACAGTGGTCATGGAAGCGATCACGCCGGGTAGGTGAGCCGCCATTCCCGCTGCGGCAATAATTACCTTGATTCCTTTTTCCCGGGCATTTTTGGCAAATGCCTCCACCTCCTCAGGTGTGCGGTGTGCCGACAGGGCATTCATCTCAAATGGTATTTCCATTTCGTTGAGGAACTGAGCGGCTTTTTCCATTACGGGCAGATCAGACGTGCTGCCCATTATAATACTTACAACAGGGTTCATATGATTGTATTGAAAAGGGAATCACGCTGAGAGTGATCCCCTCTTTGTTCTAAATTAAACTACTTACCTATAAAATCCTTGTACTGCTCTGCAGACATCAATCCTGCCAGCTCACCGGCATCCTGCAGAGCAACCTTAATGATCCATCCCTCACCAAAAGGATCCTTGTTCACCTGCTCGGGCGCATCATCCAGCTTTGGATTCACCTCCAGCACCTCACCCGCAACAGGCATCATCAGGTCGGATACAGTTTTCACCGCTTCGATGCTGCCGAACACTTCTCCCTGAGCCAGGGTCTCACCTTCAGTTGTTATATCAACGTACACAATTTCGCCTAACTCTTCTTGTGCAAAATCGGTAATACCAACATAGGCTTCATTTCCTTCCACTCTCACCCATTCATGATCGGAAGAATACTTAACGTTTTCAGGAAAATTCATAGTTACTTCAATTATATTTATTTCTTTTTTATTGGGTAAATGTACAACTTAATTCTCTAATGTCAAAGGGTTGAAAACCGAATATTTTCAAGTGAGTGCACCAAACCATACGAACCCATATGAAACCAGTAATCCAAGCATGAAACCGGCAATCACCTGATAGAGGGTGTGACGTCTCAATAAAAGCCTTGATGTACCTACCAAACCCGCAATAAGGAACAACCCCATAAACATATAATAGGGATTAGTTCGTTCCACGTAATAACTGACAGCCATTGCACCACCGATGAGACCTCCGATACCGAACATGTGAGCACTTATCTTCCATGTGAGCGTGATGATAATGGCAATAATCATGATTGCAACAGAGGCTGCCATAATCATGAGGAACCACTTAGGCATCTGCATCCTGTAATAGAAGATGATCATCGCAGAATAGGAGAACAGCGTAATGATGTATGGATAGAAGCGCTCCCTTCGTATTTTGAGTGACAGATCGGTTACAACACCTATTCGAAAGAGCATAACAATAAGAATAGCGGGAATAACGAAAGAGAACAGAACTACCGGCATGATGATTTGCCAGAATTGATGCATATAGATTACACCGAAATAGGTGTAGACAAATATGAGCATCACCCCATAGGTGGGCATCAACAAAGGCTGAAAGATTGTGGAGATTACATGTGCGATAGATTTCATCCTGATGGTTTTCCTTTTCAATGAATCGGCAAAGTTAAATCTTTTTTCTTAAACGAGAGACAGGAATGTATAATTGTTCCCGATATTTTGCAACAGTGCGGCGAGCGATCACATATCCCTTCTTATTGAGAATCCCGGTTAGCTGGTCATCTGTAAGTGGCTTGGTAGTGTTCTCATTTTCTATACTCTCTTTCAGAATCATCTTCACCTCTCTCGATGAAATATCTTCTCCTTCGCTGGTCTGCATTGCCTCAGAGAAGAAGTATTTCAGGGGATATACACCAGTATTGGTTTGTACATACTTACTGTTGCTCACGCGCGATATGGTGGAGATATCGAACCCTGTTCTTTCAGCCACATCTTTCAGAATCATCGGTTTGAGTTGCGATTCATCTTCGGTGAGGAAGAATTCGTATTGTATGTTTACAATGGCTTCCATGGTCCGCTGCAGCGTGTTCTGCCGTTGTCTTACCGCATCGATGAACCATCTGGCAGAATCCACTTTTTGTTTCATGAAAAG
>Ga0209347_1002769_pt1 | contig 22200 bp, 10 predicted proteins | sample AutmiccommuBRH23_FD_187382 | JGI IMG/M metagenome (GOLD analysis project Ga0209347, IMG submission 187382) | Deep subsurface microbial communities from Mt. Terri, Switzerland - Autotrophic microbial communities BRH/23 (SPAdes) (version 2) | ecosystem: Environmental > Aquatic > Deep subsurface >...
TTCATTTTTAACATGATTGGACAGTACAAAAATGAATACTCAATTAAACTAAGCCATTTACTGGAGCTCATGCAGTATTTCAATAAAAGTGAAGCCTCTGTCCGGACAGGGCTTTGCAGGATGGTTAAAGCCAATATACTGGTCAATAAAAGAGTAGTCAATGAAACAATTTATGAATTGACTGAAGAAGGATTGGTAAATATCAGACTTTGGAATAAAGACCTTGCAAGGTTTTTTAAGAGACATGAATTAAGGCAGCAGGATTGGAATGGACAATGGTATTTTTTAAGTATACTGGATTTTAACAAGTCTGAATATGAGAACCTTTTTATGTTGGAGGAGCTTGAAAAGTGTGGGTTAAGTGAGGTTAACAATAGCATCTGGATCACTCCCTACGATATAGATAATGACATAATCCTTCTATTGGAAAAACATAAATTCAATTACCTGAAATTTTCAGGAGCCTTTGAATCTAACGTAAATTTGCATGTTCTATTGAGCGATACCTTCCAGCTCAGGAGAATAGGGGAAAAATACATCGAGTTCATTGACAAGGTCAGGGAAAATAGTGAAAAGATGAATGCAGTAAATAAAGGAAATATTCTGCCCATACTATTTGAAACAGGATGGGACTTCTATGATATAGCCACCCTGGATCCTGTATTGCCAAAAGAGTTATTGAATGTCTGGGAAGGAGATAAAGCGGCAGATGAGATGAAGATGATCAGATCTGAGCTTTATAGCAAAATAGTCAGCTTCTTTGAAGAAGTGAATATATAGTATAGAGGAGAATGTTTATAATGAAATTTCGCATATCACCTGTATGGTGGCCACTATTAGGAATAACATCACCAATTCTTGTCCCCTTACTGCTGGTAAAAAACAAACGTTTCAGAAAAGCACAGGTTGAAGCTGCCAGAATGAATGAAGAGAGAATAGAGAAAGCGGGGCATATTGAATTACCGGAAGTCGATTTTCTGGAATTAGACGTATTGGTTGAATGGAAAGTTAAGAAAGGGTTTATGGGGGATGCCGGCGTATCATATCTATTCAGAACAGAGTCTGGTTCCATGCTTTATGATGTCGGCCATGGTCCATCAAATCCAGCCTTGCTTCACAATGCAAAAGAACTGAATTTCAACCTTGAAAAAATAAATGCATTGACAATATCTCATTTGCACAAGGATCATATGGGCGGTTTGGAAGCTGCCAAGAAAAAAACTGTATTATTCCCGAAAGAGTTAATGTCATCAACAATTAAACCCTGCTTTTTACCGGATGAATCTAAAGCGGAAGGGTTCAGAGAAGAGTTAATCAAAGCACCCAGGGTATTAACCTGTGGAATCGCCTCTACTGGTCCTTTGGCACGCAGTTTGTTTACTTTTGGACATACTGAAGAGCAAGCCTTAGTTGTAAAACTGAAAAACAAAGGGTTGGCAGTTTTTACCGGATGTGGGCATCCTACAATTGAGGTGATACTAAAAATGGTGAGAAAAATTTCTGATGAACCTATTTATGCAATTGGAGGGGGCTTACATTTCCCAATTGGTGAAGGAAGAGGAAATAGAGCTGGAGTTCAATTTCAGACAATATTTGGAACCGGTAAGCCTCCATGGGAAAAAGTGAGCATTGACGATTTGAATAGAACTATTGATGCAATAAACAAAGTGAATCCACAAAAAGTTTATCTTTCCGCCCATGATAGTTCGGATTTTGCGCTGGATCACTTCGAGAAAAATCTGAAAGCTGCTACCCATGTTTTAAAAGCAGGAGAATCTTATTCAATTTAAACGGTTGTTGCTTATAGCAATGAAAATCATGAATAATATTGTCTGTTTTAGCTAAAATAATGAGAGAATATAAGCTGCGGAGGTGTTAGAATGGATAAGAAAAGTTTGGACAGCAACAATATGATGAATACCAGGGATTGTCTTCAAAGAGCCTGGAATAATTCCATGGAATTGGTCAGGGACTTCGAAATGTATTCGAAAAATATAGATGATAGTAAGGTTTCCTCAACCTTTAAGAAGATGGCTGAGGAGCAAGGTATGATGGCACATAATTTAAGAGAGCTTTTTAACCAGTATGATAGCCAACAAAAGTGAAAAAGACCGAAATCCGGTCTTTTTTCTTTAATATGCTAATCACTTTATTAAATGATAATTACTTATTTGCTAAAAATATAATAGGTATGGACATTAAGAAAAAGAGCATCTAGGTACGGGGTGCGAGGTACGAGGAGAACAGGAAAACCTCCCCGAACCTAGAACCCCGAACCGGAGAGAGGTGATTGGTATGTTTAGAATAAATGATATTATAGACTTGCCCGTAGTTCAAAGCATGTCGGCGCAAAGGCTTTATACAATTCGGGATGTAATTATCGATATGAGGGAAATCAGAGTATACGCGCTGGTATGCAAGGAAAGATTTCTCAGAAGGTATTTAGAGGCAATACCCTTCAGAAATGTTGCTGCTATAACACAGAACAGCATAGCAGTAGTGGGCAAAATCAATCAAATAAGCTTAAGGGAATTGAGCATGAAGCATAGGCGCTTCCAAAGTTATCGGAATATATTGGGGAAGATGGTACTGAGTTCACGGGGAGATACCTTGGGAATAGTAAGGGATCTGCTTATTGATACGGATAGTGGGATCATAAATGCATATGAGCTTTCAGAGGGTTATATCGATGATATTATAAAGGGAAGACACATTATAGAGCTGGATTGCGGACATACGCTTTCCGGTAAAAACATTGTGCTGATGGATTATAATATGAAAAGCTGATTTATTCTGAATTAAGAATGTAAAATGTTTTTCGCGAAATATATAATAGTTAATTATCAGGTATTTAAATGACATATGATTCATAATTAATAGCAAAGCAAACAAAATTTATATAGGATGAGCTGTATGAACAATATTTGGGGTTCGAAGAAGGTCAATGTAAAACTTGTAAATATCATTATACTGGCTGCGTTGCTTTTTGTAATACTGAGATACGGTATTAAAATAAGTAATGTATTGAAGCCTTTTATAATAGCGGCAGCTATATCCTATCTGCTTAATCCTATAGTGAAAGTCTTTGAAAAGAAGGGCATAAGGAGAATATTCGGGGTACTTATTGTTTATCTGATATTCATATCAATAATATTGCTTCTGTCCTTTGTGCTTGTGCCAAAGCTTATAAAGGAAATAAGCGTACTTGCTCAGAATATCCCTCAATATTCAAAGCAGATGCAGGAGCTGCTGAAAAGGCTGCAGGACGGTTATGTGAACAGTGGCCTTCCTGAGAGCTTTAAAGATGTATTGGATGACAACATATACATGCTTCAGGGTATGATTCTCACGGTGCTGCAGAATATAGCCAATGGCATTATTGATGTTTTCTCCCAGCTTTTTAATATAATAATAGTGCCGGTAATTGCATTCTATATGCTGAAGGATAGTGAGTATTTCAAGAATCAGTTCATTCTTCTGCTGCCAAAGGCAAAACGCACGAAATTTATTGTGCTGCTCAGGGATATAGATAATGTTTTTGGTAAATATATAAGAGGACAAATAATTGTTGGCAGCTTTGTCGGTGTTTTTACCACAATAGCGCTTATTCTGATCAAGGTCAAATATGCCTTTATTTTGGGCATATTCGCTGGGATAGCAAATATTATACCATATTTTGGACCTTTCATAGGAATTGTGCCGACAATACTTTTTGCACTGATGGATTCAACAGGGAAGGCATTATATGCAGCGGGTGCTTTTATAATAATACAACAGTTTGAAAGCGGTTTCCTGACACCCAGAATAATTGGGAAAAGCGTAGGAATACATCCGGTTTATGTCATAATGTCTCTGATAGTAGGGGGTAAGCTTCTGGGAGTAATAGGGCTTATTATGGCAGTTCCGGTTCTGGCAGCGATAAAGCTTACACTGCGGCATGTATTGAGAGACAGGCATATGGAATGAGACAAATAATGTGAATTATTGACAAAGCTGCCAAGCTAATATATAATCTTCATATAAATTCATAATGCGTAGAGGCAGAGGAGTAAACAGACTGATTTCCAGAATGCTGTAAGCTATATAAGCATTTGCAAGAGAAGGGATGGCTGGTGAGAATCCCCGGATAGGCTGTTGAAGCTGCTGCTGAGCTTCTATAAGACGCTGCAGGCGTTATACTGCATGGCGAAAGCCAGTAAAGTGGCCCATTACGGGCAACTAGGGTGGTACCGCGAAGACCTCTTCGTCCCTAACCGGGATGGAGGGTTTATTTTTTTATCAAATATTCTACACAGGAGGATTAATTATGGAAAAGTTGGGATTAAATGCAATCAGAGAAAAATTCCTTGGCTTTTTTGAAAGCAAGGGGCATTTGAGGATGAAAAGCGCATCTCTTGTCCCACAGAGTGATAAGAGCTTGCTTATCATAAACTCAGGTATGGCACCGTTAAAGCCGTTTTTTACAGGGCAGGCCGAACCTCCAAGCTTAAGAGTCACAACCTGCCAGAAGTGCATCAGAACCCCTGATATTGAAAGGGTGGGAAAGACTGCAAGACATGGGACCTTCTTTGAAATGCTTGGCAATTTCTCCTTTGGGGAATACTTCAAGGATGAAGCAATAGCCTGGGCCTGGGAGTTTTGCACGGATGTATTGAAGCTTCCCGTAGACAAACTCTGGGTAAGCATATATCTGGATGACGACGAAGCCTTTGATATATGGCACAATAAGATAGGAATACCTGCAGACAGGATCATCAGGATGGGCAAGGAGGATAACTTCTGGGAAATAGGCATTGGCCCCTGCGGACCCTGTTCTGAGATATACTTTGACAGGGGACCGGGAAAAGGCTGTGGCAAGGACGACTGCAAAATGGGCTGCGACTGCGACAGGTACGTTGAATTCTGGAACCTTGTATTCACACAGTATGACAGGGATGAAGAGGGCAACTACAACAGGCTGGAAAAGCCAAACATTGACACAGGCATGGGGCTGGAAAGAATATCTGCAATAATGCAGGAGGCTGACAATATATTTGAGGTTGATACCATAAAGTATGCTTTGAACAGCATCTGCAGCCTTGCAGGGGTGGAGTACGGCAAGGATGCAAAAAAGGATGTATCCATAAGGGTAATCACAGACCACATAAGAGGGGTAACCTTCATGATATCCGATGGCATACTTCCAAGTAATGAAGGAAGAGGCTATGTGCTTCGAAGGCTGCTCAGAAGGGCTGCAAGACATGGCAGGCTGCTGGGACTGACTGAGCCGTTTCTTTGCAGTCTGGCCTTAAAGGTTATTGAAGTAAGCGGGGATGCGTATTCCGAATTACGTGAAAAGAAGGATTATATTCTTAATATAATCGACGTAGAGGAAAACAGGTTCTATGAAACATTGGACCAGGGGCTTTCAATTCTTCAGGGCTATATTGACGAGCTGAAGCTGACAAAAGCTGATACCCTGTCCGGCGAAAATGCCTTCAGACTTTACGATACCTACGGTTTTCCATTGGATCTTACAAGGGATATACTGGAGGAGCAGGGTCTTTTGGTTGATGAGGAGACCTTCCAGAAGGAAATGCAGAGCCAAAGGGAAAGAGCAAGGGCTGCAAGGGCGGACAGCAGCGCAGAGAGCTGGAAGGAAGACATATATGCAAAGATTGACTGGAGTATAAAGACCAAGTTTACAGGCTATGAAAACAATACAGCAAAAGCCGCAGTTAAAGCCATAGTCAGGGAGAATGAGCTGACCGATTCAGCAAAAGAAGGGGAAAAAATAAATGTAATACTTGACATTACTCCTTTCTATGCAGAAAGCGGCGGTCAATCCGCAGACACCGGCAGAATAATCGGAGAAGGCTTTGAGCTGGAGGTAAAGGACTGTAAAAAAGTCACCGGAGACAGGTTCGCCCATTTGTGCAAGGTAGTAAGTGGACAGATTAAAGTGGGAGACTCCTGTATTGCAGAAATTGATACCAAAAGAAGACTGGCTATAGCCAGGAACCATTCGACAACACATTTGCTGCATAAGGCATTGAGAAAGTATCTGGGGACACATGTCGAGCAAGCCGGCTCCCTTGTTACTCCGGACCGCTTAAGGTTCGATTTCTCGCATTTCAAGAGCATGACAAAGGAAGAGCTGGATCTGATAGAGAAGGAAGTCAATGGAGCTATTCTTGAAAGCCATGCTGTCAATGTAAGGGAAACCTCGGTAGATGAAGCTAAAAAGCTTGGTGCCATGGCACTTTTCGGTGAGAAATACGGTGAGGTTGTAAGAGTAGTAACTATGGGAGATTACAGTGTCGAGCTGTGCGGAGGCACTCACCTGAAGACTACGAGCCAGGCAGGCTTCTTCAAGATAATAAGCGAGGGGGGCATAGCTGCAGGCGTCAGGAGAATAGAGGCAGTTACAGGTGATAAGGCCTATGAATATGTGAAGGAAGAAGAAAAGCTGATGAATGAACTGTGTGACAGGCTTAAAGCGCATCCAAGCGAGAGCGTAAAGAAAATCGACGCAGTGCTGAAGCAGCTTAAGGAATCCGAAAAGGAAATATCCATTCTCAAATCCCAGATGGCAGTAGGAATGCTGGATGAGCTTGTTGCCGGTGCAGAAGAGGAAAAGGGTGTCAAGTATCTTGTTACAAAGCTTGACAACATGAATATCGACAGCTTGAGAGAAATGGGAGACAAACTAAGGGATAAGCTGGGGACCTCCTTCATAATGCTGTCATCCTTTGATGGAGAGAAGACAGTACTGCTGGCAATGGCTTCAAAGGATGCCGTTGCAAAAGGAGTCCATTCAGGAAATGTCATTAAGGAAGCTGCAAAGCTTGCGGGCGGAAGCGGCGGCGGAAGGCCGGACATGGCCCAGGGGGGAATAAAGGATACTGACAAAGTCAAAGCTGCAATGGATGCAGTGCCTGGGATACTGAAAAACATGATAAAATAATTAAGTTAAAAAGGTGAGAAGCAGGAGCGATTCACAAATCGCTCCTGCTTCTTACCTTTTTTGTCTATATCCATAATAAAATCCGGCCATTAGGGAAAAATATCGCATAGTGCTGTTTACAGCGTATGGAATTTAAGGGATATAAACAAAAATATGACTATGAGGTGACAGAATGAAAGCTGTAATAATGGCCGGTGGGGAAGGTACAAGGCTGAGACCGGTGACCTGCGGCATACCAAAACCTATGGTGCCTGTGCTGAATAAGCCGGTAATGGAATATACGATAGAGCTGCTGAAAAAGCATAATATAAAGGATATTGCAGCAACATTGGCATACTTTCCTGCTGTTGTTACCGATTACTTCGGAGATGGGGCAGACCATGATGTAAAGCTTAAATATTATATTGAGCATACTCCTTTAGGAACCGGAGGAAGTGTGTTAAACGCAAAGGATTTTCTTGAGGGCACATTTATAATCATAAGCGGTGACGCCTTGACTGACATAGATCTGGAAAAAGCAGTGGAATTCCATAAATCCAAAGAATCAAAAGCTACCCTGGTATTGAAAAGAGTGCCGATACCACTGGAATATGGAGTTGTAATTACCGATGACGGTGGAAGAATAACAAGCTTTCTTGAAAAGCCAAGCTGGGGAGAGGTGTTCAGTGATACTATAAACACCGGAATATACATACTTGAACCTGAGGTGCTTGATTACTATAAAAAAGGTGACAATTTTGATTTCAGCAAGGATTTGTTTCCAAAGCTCCTGAGGGACAATATACCGATGTACGGCTATGTTACGAGGGATTATTGGAATGATATCGGTGACCTTAAGGTATATAAGGAAGTCAACTTTGACATATTGATGGGAAAAGTGAAGACTGATATAAAATACAGGGAGTCCGGCAAAGGAATATGGATAGGTGAAAACACAGATATACACGACAGCTGCTCTCTCATAGCCCCGGTACTTATTGGAGATAATTGCAGACTAAAGAGCAAGGCTGCAATAGAAGCTGCAATAATAGGAAATAACACAGAAATAGGAGAGGCTACCTCTATAAAGAGGAGTATAGTATGGAAAAATTCACAGATAGGCCGGAACACCCAAAGCAGAGGTTCTGTTATTTGTAGTGGTGTAACGATAAAGAACGGTGTTCATCTTTTTGAAAACACTGTTATAGGAAGTAATACTACCTTGGAAACAGGGGCAATAATAAGACCTGATATAAAGATATGGCCGGAAAAGGTCATAGGCGAAGATGCAGTAATTGCAGAGAACCTGGTATGGGGTACAAAAGCATCGAAAACACTGTTTGGCTACAGGGATGTCAATGGAGATATAAATGTAAGCCTGACACCGGAATTTGCGTCACGATTGGGCTCAGCCTTCGGGTCCACTATCAAGGAGAATTCCAGAATAATTGTAAGCAGTGATGGATCAAATGCTTCCGAGATAATAAGGGAAGCATTTATATCCGGTGTGCTGTCTACGGGTATAGGAGTCATAAGCATTGAAAACGCGGTTATGCCAATTATGAGGTTCGCTGTCAGATTCTATAAGGCTGAAGGCGGAGTACATATCTGGAAGGACTACAATGAAGAAAATAAAGTGCACCTGGAATTCTCAAACAACGAAGGTATCAATATTGACAGAACTGTTGAGAGGAAAATTGAAAACAGCTTCATAAGGGAAGATTTCAAAAGATGTAATGCAGATAGAATAAAAGACATTGTCAGGGCAGGAGATTTTGCGAACTATTATATACAAAACGGTGCCAATATGCTTAAAAACTATGACAAGATAAAGGCTTCACATCTTAAGCTGGTTGTGGGTTCCAAATCAGATCAAGTATCTGATCTGGCTGCAGCATACTTCAGAAATTTAGGCTGCTCTGTGGAAACAAAGACCTTTAGTGGAAAACATAAGCTTTCCAGGATAACGAGAGGGACAAATGCATTTAACAACCGGATAGCAGAGCTTACTGTCAAGTATGGGGCATGTATGGGAGTAGTTCTTAATGAGGATGGAGAGAGTGCAGTGCTTATTGATCACAAGGGCAGGATACTGGACAAGGATAAGCAGCTAGCTTTGACTTCATTGATAATATTAAAAACAGGAATGAATAAAAGGCTCATAGTACCGCACACCGCTTCAAGAGTCATAGAGCGGATGGCGGAGTGTTACAGTATAGAGGTTGTCAGAACCAAGAACACTCCTGCAGCTATTATGAAAGAGATGTTTGAGCATAAAGCCGGGCTGGAAGAATCGCTATTTCAATACATACTCAATTTTGACGGGATATGGGGTGTAGGGAGCCTGCTGGATTTTATGGCGGCCAATTCTGTGATACTTTACGATCTTGTAAATGAGCTTCCGCATTTTCATATGGAGAAAAACGAGGTGCAATGTGACTGGCAGCATAAGGGGAGGGTTATAAGGGAAATCATACAGGAAAATAAGAATAGAGAGATTGAACTCTTTGAAGGGGTAAGAATAAACAGTGAAAATGGGTGGGTTCTCATACTTCCTGACAGTGAAAGACCTGTATGCAATATTTATGCAGAGGGGGCATCTGAGGAATATGCCAAGGAGCTTGCTGCTGAGTTCACTGACAGAATAAAGAGTATTGTATCAAATACTAAGGAATGGTGAGGATTATATTGAGTGCTGGAGTTTATTTCATATATATCGCAGTAGTTGTTCTTGCAGGAATTTTGATATACCTGCTGGGTAAATTGTTATACATCATAGACAGAGATGAACCGGAAGTGTATGATGCCATACTGAATGCTGAAGAGCTGGAAAGGCATGCTTTGGAAATAGCGCGCAAGCATGCTGTGGGAAAAAGCTCCAGAATGTATTACAGCCTTGAAACCAGAATGAATAAGAATTTCAGGTTCATAACCTCTGTGTACAAGGACCTGAATGAATATTCCAATGTAAGGAGCAGTGTCACTCCGGCTGCAGAATGGCTGTTGGACAACTTTTATATTGTTGAAGAGCAGGTAAAGGAGATCAGGCAAAACCTGTCAAGAAAATATTATTCTCAGCTGCCAAAGCTGAAATCAGGGGCATTGAAAGGGTATCCCAGAGTCTATGCGATAGCATTGGAGCTGGTTTCACATACTGACGGCAGATTTGACGACAAACAGCTGGTAGGCTTTGTAACAGCCTATCAGACCCAGTCATTGCTGTCAAGCGGTGAGCTCTGGACCATACCGATGATGGTCAGAATGGCACTTATCGAGCATATAAGACATGTATGCGAAAATATTGCATCCTCGCAGCAGCAGTGGCATAAAGCCGAAAAGCTCGCAGAACAGCTTCTTTCATATAAGGATAGGAAGCCTGAAGAGCTGCTTGGCATTGCAAAGGAAAGCATGAAGCATCTTGAAACCATCAATCCTTCCTATGGAGAACACCTGCTCAACAGGCTGAAAAAGCATGGTATAGAAATTGCACCCATAATACATTACATAGATGAAAGGCTGTCAGAGCAGCACACCAACTCAGAAAGCATTACCCATCTGGAACACAAGGAGCAAGCTTCCAGACAGGTTTCAATGGGCAATTCCATAACCAGTCTGAGGTTCATATCTACCTTGGATTGGAAGCTTATATTTGAAGAGCTGAGTCAGGTTGAGCAGATTTTACGGCAGGACCCTGAGGATATATATTCTAGGATGGATTTTCCTTCCAGAGACAGCTACCGTCATGAAGTGGAGAAGATTTCCAAGAAACTAAAGGTATCCGAGATACAGGTAGCTAAGAAATTGATAGAATGTGCCGCGGAGGACAAGAAGCACATAGGCTATTATCTTTACAGAGATGAAAAGGAGCAGCTTATCAGCAAAATAGGCCGCTCCAGAATTTCAGGCTATTCTCCTTCATCGCTGTATTTCTTTTCTATAATTACAATTACAGCTTTTATTGTGCTTCTGCTGCTGAACTACGCTTATAATTCCGGGGCAGTAAGCGTGTGGAGATTGATTCTTATAGCCTTGGCGGTATTGATTCCGGCAAGTGACATTGCTGTTTCATCGATAAACTGGATACTGGTGCATATAAAGCCACCGGCATTTTTGCCAAAGCTTGAGCTCGGGGAGGGAATTCCTGCCGATGCAGCTGCAATTGTAGTTGTACCTACTCTGCTTACCAAGGGGAGTACTGCAGTAAAGCTGCTCCTCAATCTTGAAGAATATTATCTGGCAAACAAGGAGGAAAACCTGTATTTTGCTTTACTGGGAGATTATAAGGATAATGAATCGGAAAAAGCCGAAGGGGATCAGGAAATCATAGCGGCAGCAAGTGAGAAAATAAGAGAACTGAATGAAAAATACGGAAAAGGTGAGGATAGATTCTTTTTCCTACATAGAAAAAGGGTATTCAGTAAAGTTCAAAATAGATGGATGGGTTGGGAACGCAAGAGGGGTGCCCTCTATGAATTCAATGAGCTGCTTTTAGGAAGCAAGGCATTGTCTTTTGAGCATATTGAGGGAAACATCAGTGTGCTTAAAGAAGTAAAATATGTTATTACAATTGATGCTGATACCAAGCTCAGCATTGAAACAGCAAGAAAGCTATTGGGAACAATAACTCATCCCCTTAACAGAGCTGTCGTAGATGAGAGCAGAGGTATAGTCACAGAAGGGTACGGATTGTTGCAGCCCCGCATAAGTGTGGACATAACAAGCGCCAATGCCTCCAGGTTTGCCAGAGCCTTTGCAGGCCAGGGAGGTATAGACATTTATACCAATGCTGTATCTGATGTATATCAGGATTACTTTGGAGAAGGAATTTTTACAGGCAAAGGGATATATGAGCTTGCAGTATTCCAAGGTATCCTTAGAAATGTAATACCTGAAAACACTGTACTAAGCCATGATCTTATTGAAGGTACCCATGTCAGGACAGGGCTGGTTACAGATATTGAGCTGATAGATGGATACCCTTCCCGATACAACACTCACTCTATGCGTCAGCACAGGTGGGTCAGGGGAGATTGGCAGCTTCTGCAGTGGCTTTCCGGCAGGATAAGCAATGCCAAGGGTGAGATAATAAAAAATCCGTTGTCAGCAATAAATAGATGGAAGATATTGGACAATATGAGAAGAAGCCTTATTGCACCTTGTGAGGCTTTACTTTTCCTGCTTTCCTTGCTTGTATTGCCCGGCAATGCACTTGTATGGTTTATATTTACATTAGCTGCGGCTGTATTCCCTATATTCATAAACCTTGCAGAGGTTGTGCTGGTCAAATATAGCCAGAAGCTAAGTGACAAATCAGGCTATGGAACCTTGGACAGGATAAAGACACAATTTACACAGTCTGTGCTTATATTGACATTTCTCCCGCACCAGGCGCAGCTTATGCTGGATGCCATAACAAAAACCCTGGTGAGGGTTTTGATAACAAAGAAAAACCTTCTTGAATGGGTAACTGCAGCAGACATGGAGCTTGCGTTGAAAAACGACGTTTTAAGCTATTGGAGGCGTATGTGGATATGTCCGGCAGCTGCAGCAGCTGCAGTGTTATCAAGCAGCTTCATTGCTCCCGGGGCTTTAATCCCAGTACTTGTCATTGCTGTCTTATGGGCTGCCGCTCCGGCAATAGCCCATTGGGTAAGCAAGCCCGGACAGAGGGAAAAGAATATACTGGGTGAAAAGGAAGTAATGGAGCTAAGGGTATTAGCCAGGAAGACCTGGAGCTTCTTTGAGGACTTTGTAAGTGCATTGGATAATTATCTTCCTCCGGATAACTACCAGGAGAACCCACAAAATGGTGTAGCTCACAGGACTTCTCCCACAAATATCGGATTGCTTCTGGCTTCCATTATGTCTGCAAGGGATATGGGTTATATAAGCACCCGGGAAATGCTTGAAAGGCTGAATAACACAATAACGACCATAGAAAAGCTGAAAAAATGGAGAGGGCATCTCTATAACTGGTATGATACCATAACATTGGAGGTATTAAGGCCAAACTATATTTCAACAGTAGACAGCGGCAATTTTATAGCCTATCTTATGACCTTGAGGCAAGGGCTGCTTGAGTATAAGAACAGACCCAATATCGATAAAGGCATGGTGTTTGGACTGCAGGATACTTCCCAGCTGGTCAGGTATGAAGATGAACAATTGAATTTGCCTGCCCGGTTATTCGATAGTGCATTGGATGGTGATAAGCTGGAGCATGCAGGCTTTCACGAACTGCTTGAGGAGATTATTAAAAAGAGTGATTTGAAAAGGCTTAACTGGGGTATTAAGCTTCATAAATCTGCAAGCACTTATCTTAAAGAAATGAATGTAGGGGATGCACTGCAGCACAGCGGAGAGATAAGCAGTAAGCTGGATGACTTAATAGGCAGGGTTGATAAGCTTATTGAAGATACATCCTTTCTTCCCCTGTTTGATAGTAAACGGAAGCTGTTTTCTATCGGATACAATGAGGAGGAAGAGCAGCTTACAAAGTCGTATTATGATTTGCTGGCTTCAGAGGCCAGACAGGCGAGCCTTATTGCAATTGCCCGGGGTGAAGTAAAAAAGGAGCATTGGTTCATGCTCAACAGGACACTGACTTCAGTAAATGGATACAAGGGACTGCTCTCCTGGACGGGTACCATGTTTGAATACCTTATGCCGCTGCTGATAATGAAGGATTATCCCAACACACTGCTTCACGAGACTTATGATTTTGTCGTAAGATGCCAGAAGGATTACGGACGCAGAAGAAAGGTACCTTGGGGCGTATCAGAGTCAGGATATTATGCTTTTGACTTCAGGCTGAACTATCAGTATAAAGCCTTTGGAATACCGAGCCTCGGACTTAAACGAGGTCTGATTAATGATACTGTAATAGCACCCTACGCTACTGTTTTAGCTTTGATGGTAAATCCCGAAGAGGCAGTCAGGAATATAATGCGGCTTAAAGAAGAAGGCCTGGATAGCCGCTATGGATTTTATGAGGCTATAGATTATACACCGGAAAGGCTGAAGAAGGGCAAGAAAAGCAGCATAGTAAGAAGCTTCATGGCTCACCATCAAGGTATGAGCTTTTTGGCTCTTAACAATATAATAAACGGCTATGCAATGCAGGAAAGGTTTCATAGGGAGCCAGTGATAAAAGCAGTGGATATACTTATGCAGGAAAAGATACCTTCAAAAGTAATATTCGCAAAGGATTACAAAGAAAAAATCGAACCTTTCGATGAGGCCACAAAGGAGGATACTGAATATACCAAGGTACTGGGTTTGAACAACAACATACTTCCGGAGGTTCATATGCTGTCAAATGGGGATTATTCAGTAATGGTAACTGATAACGGTTCAGGCTTCAGTAAATACCGGGATTTGGCAGTGACCAGATGGAGAGAGGACAGTATACTGAATAATTCCGGTATGTTCTTCTATATACAGGATATCGACGGCAATTCGGTATGGTCAAATTCACTGAATCCCTGCAGCGCACTGCCAAATAAATATAGGGTGGTGTTCTCCCAGGATAAGATTTCTATTGCAAGAACTGATGGGGATATAGATACCAACACAGAGATTATAGTATCTCCGGAGGATAATGTGGAGGTCAGGAGGCTTACCCTCACAAATCACAGCCAGCAGCCAAGGATATTGGAGATTACCAGCTATTTTGAAGTGGTAATTACACCGCATTCTGCTGATTTGGCACATCCGGCCTTCAGCAATTTATTTATAAGAACGGAATACCTGCACAGATATAGTGCATTACTGGCGGAAAGAAGGCCCAGAGAGGAGAAAAAGGCCCCCATATATGCACTGCATGAGCTGACGGTGAAGGAGGAAGTACTTGGAGGAATACAGTATGAGACCGACAGGGCAAGGTTCATCGGCAGGGGGAATTCAGTTGAAAAACCTGCGGCAGTTGAAGGCAGCCATCCTCTATCCAACACAGTAGGACCGGTATTGGACCCGATAATGAGTCTGAGGTGCAGAGTAAGGCTGCAGCCGGGGCAAACAGTAAAGCTTAACTACATCACAGGTGTCTCCGACAGTAAGGAGAAGATAATGCTGATGGCGGAAAAATACCATGACTGCTCCTCGATAGACAGAGCCTTCGAGCTTGCATGGACCAGAAGCCAGGTTGAAATGAGATACCTGAATCTCAGAAAAGAGGAAATCGAGCTTTTCAGACAGATGATGTCCCAGATAATATACCTGAGTCCTCTCAGAAGGAAGCAAGAAAATGATATAAAGGAAAACAGGAAAGGACAGCCGGGTCTTTGGACTTATGGTATTTCGGGGGATTTGCCCATAGCCCTTGCATATATTGAAAAAGTTGAAGAAATTGATTTTATCAAGGAATTGATAAAGGCACATGAATACTGGAGACTCAAAGGCTTGTATGTTTATATTGTAGTGGTCAACGAGGAGGAAAGCAGCTATTCACAGCCGCTATACAACCTGCTGCAGGATATAGTATCGGTAAGCCATGCGAGAGATATAAGGGATAAGACGGGAGGAGTGTTCATAAAACAGGGGAGCTCTATTCCTGAGGAGGATAAGCAGCTTCTTTCTGCAGCAGCGAGGATAGTACTAAAAGGAAAAAATGGAACACTTGCAGTCCAGACAAAAGTAAGAAATGGAGTAAATGTCTTTGAGTATAAGCGATGGAAGGATAAAAGCAGAGGACACAATAAAAATGATGCAAAGCAAGTTGAACTGCAAAGCTTCAATGGTTATGGAGGTTTTGACAAAGAAGGAAGGGAATATGTGATCAAGCTCACTGAAGGCATGAATACACCCGTGCCATGGAGCAACGTTATAGCTAATGAAAAGTTCGGCTTCTTGATAACAGAGTCAGGTGCTTCTACAACCTGGGCTGAAAACAGCAGGGAGAACAAGCTTACTACCTGGTCCAATGATCCCGTGCTTGACCCTTCCGGAGAGAATATTTACATGAGGGACGAAAATACAGGTGAGATATGGTCTGTGACTCCACGGCCAATAAGGACAGCAACTCCCTATATAATCAGACACGGCTTTGGTTATTCCTCCTTCGAGCACAGTTGGAACGGTATAGAGCATGAGCTTATAGAATTTGTGCCGGTATCCGACAGTGTCAAGCTGTGCATATTAAAATTAAAGAACAATACCGTTTCAAAAAAGCACCTTTCAGCAACTTACTTTGTCAGAACTGTGTTGGGTGTTACTGATCAAAGCACTGCACAGCATGTATATACAGAGTTGCACAGTAATGGTGCAATTCTGATAAGAAACAACTACAATACCGATTTTCACGGCAGAATAGCTTTTCTTGCAACAAATGCAGAGGAAAGGTATTATACGGGAGATAGGCGGGAGTTCCTGGGAAACATGGGCACTCTGAAGCATCCTGAAGCTTTGAGGAAGGATAGACTATCAAATACATTGGGAGCAGGCTTTGACCCTTGTGCTTGTATTCAGGCTATTGTTGAATTAAAGCCCAAGGAGCAGAAGGAATTGGTGTTCATGCTGGGACAAAGCGAAAGCCATAAAGCTGTAAGTATCTGTACCGAAAAATACAAGAGCAGCAAGGAAGCAAACAAAGCTCTGGCAGAAGTAAAAGCTTTCTGGGAAGGGATTCTGAGAAAGGTGGAGGTAGTTACTCCTGATAAGAACATGGATATAATGCTGAACGGATGGCTTCTTTACCAGACTTTAAACTGCAGGATGTGGGCAAGAACAGCGTTTTACCAGTCCGGGGGAGCTTATGGCTTCAGAGATCAGCTGCAGGATTCAATGGCAGTGATTAATGCCCTTCCCGAGCTTACAAAAAAGCAGATTCTTTTCCACGCATCACACCAATTTCTTGAGGGGGATGTGCAGCATTGGTGGCACCCGGGCTCCAATAAAGGCATAAGGACAAGGTTTTCCGATGACCTTTTATGGCTGCCCTATGTAACAATAAATTATATTAAGAAAACAGGAGATATCAAGATACTTGAGAATAGGGCAGGATTCGTGGAAGATGAGCAGCTGCAGGAAGGTGAAGATGAAAGGTACAACATCCCTTATGTACCGGATGTCAGTACTTCAGTATATGACCACTGCATAAGAGCTATTGAAAAAGCTTTGAAATTCGGGCATCATGGCATTCCCCTGATGGGCTCGGGAGACTGGAATGATGGTATGAGCACAGTAGGAAACAAGGGAAAGGGCGAAAGTGTGTGGCTTGGCTGGTTCCTATATGATATTCTTATGAATTTCTCAGAGCTTTGCAGATTGAAGAAGGATTCGAACAAGGCCGACAGATATATGAACATAGCGAAAGAGATAGCAAAAGCCCAGGAGGAAAATGCATGGGATGGAAACTGGTATAGAAGAGCATACTTTGATAATGGCCTGCCTCTTGGCTCAGCTGAGAATACAGAATGCAAGATCGATTCCATAGCACAGTCCTGGGCTGTTATTTCAGGCGCCGCAAATCCTGAAAGAATAAAGGAAGCGATGGGAGCGGTAGAGCAGTATCTCATAAAAAAGGATGACGGTCTTATTATGCTGCTTACACCACCCTTTGTTGAAGGTGATCTGGAGCCAGGATATATAAAGGGGTATCTGCCGGGAGTCAGGGAAAACGGAGGACAGTATACCCATGCAGCTGTCTGGGTAATCATGGCTTATGCGATTTTGGGCAATGGTGACAAGGCTTGGGAGCTTTTCAACATGCTGAACCCCATAAATCATGCAAATACAATGCTGGAGGCTTCCAGGTACAAGGTTGAGCCTTACGTAATGGCTGCAGATGTATATGCAGTGCCGCCGCATACAGGGCGGGGAGGCTGGACCTGGTATACAGGAGCATCAGGCTGGATGTACAATGTAGGAATACAACAAATACTGGGATTTAAGAAAAAAGGAGACAGCATTGTATTTGAACCTTGCATACCAAGGGATTGGTCTGAGTACAATATTAAGTACATACACGGAAAGGATACGATATACGGCATAATTGTGAGAAACCCTAACAGGGTAAGCAAGGGAGAAGTCACAATTGTCCAGGATGGAAGAAAGCTTGAAGGCAATGAGTTGATTCTGGCTGAGGACGGGATGGAGCATAAAGTAGAAGTAAGCTTGAACTGAAGAATGGAGGGTGCAGGTAAGCACCCCCCCCCATGTGACAATCTGATTACATATGCAAACATTCCCTTGAAATACAGCATTAACTATATTATATTATTATATATATGAAGCTATGAAGTTGGGGGTGGAAAAATGAGCGAAAGATTTGAAGATACAATGAAGTTCAAGGTTGAAATGGATAAAAAATATGAAGCACCAGAGATACTTTTATCCGTATATAGCGCATTAAAGGAAAAAGGCTATAACCCCATTAACCAGATAGTAGGATACATACTTTCCGGTGACCCGACCTACATAACCAGCCACAACAATGCAAGAAGCCTTATTAAGAAGCTTGAAAGAGATGAGCTGCTTGAGGAGCTTGTCAGGGCATATGTTGATGGGAAGTAGCCCTAATACTGTTCAGGGGAGATTGGATTGAGCAAAAGCATATATGCTTTTTTTACTGCAGTTGTATTGATAATAGCAATTGCTTCAACTGCTTTTCCAAGTGCAGGTACTGACGCAGCCTTTGAAGCTCTTGAAGCAGCAGAAGGCAAAGTAGTTATAGTTGTTGCAGATTACCTGAATATTGAGGACATCAATAATATGGAGTATCTGGGCAGCCTGGCCGGACAAAGCCATATAGCTCTTATGAGCAACAGACAGCCGGGAAAAGCGGGTGCTGTCAAGTCAAAGCTTATTATCGGTTCCGGGAAAAGGCTTGAGCTTAACGACGACACGGTTCCGGGAGACAGTATTGATATTTATAAGCTCAGGCAGAGAAACAATGAAAGCGAATATCTGAACTATATAGGCTATTTGGGCGACATGATTAATAAGAACAATGGTGTTGCCTGCTTTCTGGGAAACGCTGATACCACAGAGAAGAACAGAAGCTCTATGATGGTTGCCATGGACAGCAGCGGCGCAGTTGATCTGGAAAAAACAGAAAATATTCTAATAGAAGATGAATTGTTCCCTTCCGGAAGGAGAACTGATTATAACAGGCTGGCAGAATTGTACAAGCAATATCTGCCGGCTTCTTCATTTATTGTGATTGAGACAGGAGATATGGAAAGGCTGGAAGCATTCAGAGCATCCATAGATTATGAAGCTTACAAGCATGCTGTACTAAGGAATATTGACAGCTTTACAGAGGAGCTTGTAAGTCACGGTGGCTTTAAAACTCTTGTATTTATATCAACCTACCCTTCAAAGTCAGATGCAGAAGCTAACAACAGACTCACTCCCCTGGTGGTTTATGAAGCGGGAGAGGGAGGACTTCTTTATTCCAGCAATACAAGGAGAACAGGAGTTGTTCTGAATACCGATCTTGCTGATTATATACTCAGCAAGCTGGGTTACATCAATTCAAGTGCGATTACGGAAATCAAGAAGGACAAGGTGGGATATTTTCTTGAAGACATGAATGCGAAAATAGTAAGGACATCAGTATTGAGAACTCCTGTCCTTACTTCCTATGCAGTTATGGTGATGGCAGCCTTGGGTATATTATTTTCTGTTGCTGTTTTTTTCAAAAAAAAATATCGAAATATCAGTTCAAGCTTCAGCAGCTTTATTGCCTATATTATTCTTTTATTTCCCGTTGCGTTTCTTTATGTTCCGGCATTATACCGGGGAGACAGCCAATTTGCATATATAGCTCTTATTGCTGCAGTTTCAGCTTTTTTATCATTAACGCTGCAAATTATACTGAAGGATAAAATCAGAGTAATGCTTTCAATTTGTTTGCTGCTGTTAATAGGATTATCCTCAGATATTCTCATGGGGAGCCCCTTGATAAAGCAATCAGTTCTTGGATATGATCCTGAAATTGGTGCCAGGTTTTATGGTATTGGAAATGAATATGCAGGAATGTTCTTAGGCTGCTCGCTTATGGCAATCGCATGCATTCAGGAACTGAAAGGGAGGAGGCTCAATAAAGCAGCAGCAATATTATTCTTTACTGCTTGTACTTTACTCTTGGGACTGACTTTCCTTGGGGCCAACTTTGGAGGGGCACTGGCAGGAGCTGCCGGTTATTTGCTTGCTTATTATATGGTTTATGGTATAAAATTTAATATTAGGAATGTTTGTATAGGAATTGTTATTCTGGGTATATCCGCAGCAGCTTTGATATTTGCAGACTCCTTGGGCATAGGCAGTCCATCGCATATGGGCAGGCTTGTAAAGGAGACAGAGGCAAATGGATTGGGCGTCATCATTTCCACGATACAAAGGAAAATCTCAATGAACTTAAGGCTTATAAGATATACCATCTGGACAAAGGTGCTGCTCAGCATAATTGCAATAATAACCGTCATGTTCTTTAGACCTGCCAAGCTATTGCAGAAGCTGTTCGACAGATACAAATATCTGAGATATTCATGGATAAGCATAGCTGCGTCAGCGATTACAGGTTTTGCAGTAAATGACTCAGGAATTGTAGTAGCGGCAACTGCAATGACATATACAGCGTTCACTATGCTGATTATGTGCATAGATGAAAGGAATGAAAGCTGAAAATGGATTACAGAATGTTAGGAAATACAGGACTTAAGGTTTCGAGGCTCTGCTTCGGCAGCCTCACTATCGGCCCTCTGCAGGCCAAGCTGGGGTTGGAGGAAGGGGCATCCGTCATAAGGTCCGCTTTTGATATGGGAGTAAACTTCATAGACACGGCCGAGCTCTATGGAACATATGATTATATAAGAAGAGCAGTAAAGGGAAGAAGAGAGGATATAATAATATCAACCAAGTGTTATGCTTATACCCGTGACGGTGTGGAAAAAAGCTTGGAAAAAGCGCTGAAGGAGTTGGATACTGATTACATTGACATATTTTCACTTCATGAGCAGGAAAGCGAGCTTACACTAAAAGGTCATAAGGAAGCGATAGAGTATTTCATTAAAGCAAAGGAAAAAGGATATATAAGAAGCTTCGGCATATCTACCCATGCAGTAGCGGCTGTAAAAGCTTCTCTAAAATATAAGGAGATTGAGGTTCTGCATCCCATAGTCAACAAACGGGGCTTGGGAATCATAGACGGAAGCATAAATGAAATGCTGGGTGCAATTGCTGAGGCCGGCTTGAAGGGCAAGGGCATATTTTCAATGAAGCCTTTAGGTGGAGGCAATATGATTAAAGATAGTGCAGAGTGCTTTGATTTCGTACTGGCGAATGATAATTTGCACTCTATAGCAGTAGGCATGCAGAGTGTCGAAGAAGTGGCAAACAATGTAATGGTTTTTGAAGGAAAGCAGGTGCCGGAATACATCAGTCTGATGCTGAAGGAAAAAAAGAGAAGACTGTTGATAGATTTTTGGTGCAGTGGCTGTGGAAGCTGCACCAAAAAATGTGCACAGAAGGCTATAACACTGGAAAACGGTAAAGCGATTGCAGATCCTGCCAAATGTGTGCTTTGCGGCTACTGTAGTGCCTATTGCCCTGAATTTTGCATAAAAATAATTTAGATGCGAGATACGAGATACGAGATTCCGGGGGGAACGGGTAACACGGATTTCCTTCGGAAAAACACGGAATTTACACAGAACACACGGTATGGGAAATATTATATATTTAATGATACTTAACGGCATTCGGTGATAAAGCAAATATCGATACTCATTAGTATAACATTACAAGACTATAAAAGATAACCGTGTCCATCCGTGTAAAAAATCCGTGTGTCCCGTGTTACCCGTGCCTTGCTCGTGGCACGCAGCACGAGGCAAAAAATTTTACAAAGGAGTAAAAACATGAGAATAATGGGATTGGATTTGGGAGATGTCACTATAGGCGTTGCCGTAAGTGATGAATTGGGTATGATAGCACATGGTATAACTACAATAAGAAGAAAAAGCTTAAATTATGATATTGATAGTTTAAAAAACATTATTTGTGAGAAAGATATTAAAAGAATTGTAATAGGATTCCCGAAGAATATGAATAACACCATTGGGCCAAGGGGAGAGAAGACAATAGAGTTTTCACAGATTTTGAAAGAAAAATTCCCAGGTCTTGAAATTGAAATGTGGGATGAGAGGCTTACTACCTGTGCTGCTGAAAGAACTCTAATTGAAGCTGACGTAAGAAGGAAGGACAGAAAGAAAGTAATTGACAAATTGGCTGCGGTGTTAATATTGCAGGGTTATCTGGATAATATGAAAAAT
>Ga0209347_1002770_pt1 | contig 22198 bp, 14 predicted proteins | sample AutmiccommuBRH23_FD_187382 | JGI IMG/M metagenome (GOLD analysis project Ga0209347, IMG submission 187382) | Deep subsurface microbial communities from Mt. Terri, Switzerland - Autotrophic microbial communities BRH/23 (SPAdes) (version 2) | ecosystem: Environmental > Aquatic > Deep subsurface >...
GCTTCAGGATTTGAAGGAGAAACTTTAACATTAACTGTGAGGTTTACAAAAATAAGTTTATTAGCAATATATTTCACTGGACTAATTTCAATATTTACTGGATTTCTTCAGATTAAAGGCAATTATTTTATTCCTGCATTAATTGGACTACCATTAAATTTCGTTTTGATTTTATCGATAATAATAAGTCATAATACTAATATAATATTACTTTCAGTTGGGTTTATAATTGCAGTTACCTCAGAAGTATTACTCATGTTGCCTTTTGTTCTAAAAATCGGGTATAAATATAGTAGAATATTCAATGTCAGAGATAAAAATATAATAAGTATGGGGTACATTATTTTACCACTAGTTTTAGGGACATCTGTGAACCAGATTAATGCTTTAGTTGATAGAACTTTGGCGTCACGTATATCTGTTGGGGGAATTTCAGCACTCAATTATGCAAATAGGCTTACAGGATTTATACTTGGAATATTTGTGGTTTCTATTGTTACAATTTTATATCCAATAATATCAAAAATGGCAGCTGAAAAAAACATAAGTGGATTGAAAGATTCCTTATCTGAAGCAATAACCGGAATCAATATATTAGTACTTCCAGCTATGATTGGCTCAATGATATTTGCTACTCCTATTGTTTCAATTTTATTTGGTAGAGGCGCTTTTAATACCCAAGCTATAATACTTACGTCATCTGCATTATTCTTCTATTCAATAGGTATGATAGGATTTGGATTGCGTGAAGTTTTATCAAGAGCATTTTACTCACTTCAGGATACGAAGACACCGATGATTAACGCAGCAATAGGTATGGTTTTGAACATTATTCTCAATATCATTCTTTCTCGTTATTTAGGAATTGGCGGACTTGCTTTAGCTACCTCCATTGCAGCATTGTTCACAACAGGATTAATGTTCATAAGCCTTCGAAAAAAAATAGGTCCAATTGGAATGAAGCGAATTTCCATTTCATTCCTAAAAATCCTATTTGCCTCATTACTTATGGGTATCCTATCTAAGTTAAGCTTTAATTACCTCACTTTATCATTAAGCCAAAATCTCTCACTCCTTCTCGCTATTGTGGTTGGAGCCGTATCATATTTTGTGATTATCTACTTTATGAATATTGAGGATGTTGACGTGCTTGTTGGAGTGATTAAGAAAAAACTTGGTAGAGGTGCAGCTTAAAAAGGTCCGATCTGATACACCATTGCAACAAAGAAACCAAGCTCACCTGGAACCTTAATCATTAATGCAGGTTAAATTATTCTTACAACTATAAATGTAAAATTACTAATGAAAGCTTAGGAGGCGCTCTTAATGAAAAATATTTTAGTTACAGGTGGTGCTGGATTCATTGGCAGCAACTTTGTGAAGTTGATGCTTGATAAACACCCTGATTATAAAATTATAAATATTGATACCCTAACATATGCGGGCAACCTCGAGAATTTAAAAGACATAGATACATCTTCAAACTATACTTTTGTCAAAGCAGATATTAGAGATAAAGAATTTGTTGATACACTTTTTAAAACTCAGAAAATTGAAATGGTTGTTAACTTTGCAGCTGAATCTCACGTTGATAGAAGCATTGAAGAACCAGAAGTTTTCTTAACAACTAATATAATTGGGACACAAGTTTTACTAGATGCAGCTAAGACGCATTGGAAAGTCAATCCTACTGATAAGTACTGTAAAGAGTACAAACCAGAAGTTAAATTCCTTCAAGTTTCTACAGATGAAGTATATGGTGCTTTAGGTGAAACTGGTATGTTTGTTGAAACAATGCCACTTATGCCAAACAGCCCATACTCTGCTTCAAAAGCAAGTGCTGACATGGTAGTAAGAGCATATTATGAGACGTTTGGAATGCCTGTTAATATTACAAGATGCAGCAATAATTATGGCCCATATCAGTTTCCAGAAAAACTTATTCCACTTATGATTAATAACTGTCTCAAAGAGAAAGATCTTCCTGTATATGGTGACGGTATGCAGGTACGAGACTGGCTTCATGTTTCTGATCATTGTTCTGCTATTGATACAGTTCTTCATAAAGGTATTGATGGAGAAGTATATAACATTGGTGGAAATAATGAGAAAGCCAACATTGAGATAGTAAAGCTAATTATCAATACTCTTGGACAATCTGAAGAGCTTATCAAATATGTTAAGGACCGTCCAGGCCATGATAGAAGATATGCCATCGACAATACAAAGATTACTACACATCTTGGATGGAAACCAGCGTACACATTCGAACAAGGTATGAAAGAAACAATTCAGTGGTATCTTGATAATAGTGAATGGATTGAGAATATTGCATCGGGTGATTACGCTAATTATTACGATAAGATGTATTCAGGAATAGATAAGGTTGCATCATCTTAGGTATAACCATAATAAAGGCAACCGTCAAATAAAAAGCGTTGTCTTTTTGTTCGAGATAGGAATTTTCTTATCAGATTAAACGAAGGGGCGTTATAAAATGAAAATCCTAATAACAGGTGCAGCTGGGTTTATCGGCTTTCACTTATCAAATAAATTACTTAATCAGTCCTATCAAGTAATTGGGATTGATAACTTGAACGACTACTATGATCCAAATCTAAAGCAATCTAGGCTTGAAATCTTGGGTCAATACAATAACTTCAATTTCCATAAAATGGACATTAAGAGTAAAGAAGCAATTGATAATATCTTCGAGACATATCAACCCACTCATGTCATTAACTTAGCGGCCCAAGCCGGAGTACGGTACTCTATTGAGAATCCCTATGCGTATGTGGATAGTAACCTGATTGGCTTTGTGAACATACTTGAAGCTTGTAGAAACTTTCCAGTGGAGCATCTTCTTTACGCTTCCTCAAGTTCTGTCTATGGAGGCAATAAAGTAGTACCATTCTCTACGAATCATAATGTGGATCATCCTGTTTCTCTATATGCCGCTACGAAAAAGTCAAATGAGCTGATGGCTCATACATACAGTCATCTTTATGGTATCCCAACAACTGGTCTTAGATTCTTCACAGTCTATGGTTCATACGGTAGACCCGATATGGCTTATTTCTCCTTCACAAAGAACATCTTAGCAGGAAAACCTATCAAGGTCTTCAACCACGGGAAAATGGAGAGAGATTTCACTTATATTGATGATATTGTTGAAGGCATTGTAAAACTTATCGATAAAGCTCCTATTGCCAACAAAGAGTGGGATGAAAGCAGAGACGATTTAAGTACAAGTTTCGCACCATATAAAATCTATAACATTGGTAATAACAACCCTGTACAGCTCATGCGTTTCATCAATGCTTTAGAATCAGCGCTTGGAAAAGAGGCTGAGAAAGTGTATATGGACATGCAGCCAGGAGATGTTATAAGAACCTATGCTGATGTATCAGATCTTGAAAGAGACATTGACTTTAAGCCAAGTACAAGCATTGAAGATGGGCTTAAGAAGTTTGTAGACTGGTATAAAGAATATTATAAGGTTGAAGAGTAGTCACAAATAAATGAAATTTGATTTGAACAAGGGGGTATTAATACCGTGAAAATAACAATTGCCGGAACTGGTTATGTCGGATTATCCAACGCTGTACTATTAGCACAAAACAATGAAGTTAAAGCACTGGACATCATCCAGGAAAAGGTTGATATGATCAATAACCGTAAGTCGCCAATCATTGATGCTGAAATTGAAGAGTATCTTGCAACAAAGGATTTGAACCTCTCGGCTACTACAGATAACTATATAGCTTACAAAGATGCTGAATATGTAATCATTTCAACACCAACGAATTATGATCCAGAGAAAAACTATTTCAACACAAGAACAGTTGAAGCGGTCATAGCGAATGTTCTTTCAATCAATCCAGATGCTATTATGGTTATCAAATCTACCGTACCGGTTGGATATATTGAATCAATTAAAGAAATATTCGAGACTGATAACGTGATATTCAGCCCAGAATTCTTAAGAGAAGGAAAAGCTCTTTATGACAATCTCTATCCATCAAGAATTGTGGTTGGAGAACAGTCTGAAAGAGCAAAGGTGTTTGCTGAACTACTAGCTGAAGGAGCCATCAAGAAAGACATTCCAATTCTTTATACGGATCCTACGGAAGCAGAAGCTATTAAACTCTTTGCAAACACATACCTTGCACTTAGGGTTGCTTATTTCAATGAACTTGACTCCTATGCAGAAGTTAGAGGTCTTAATACACAGCAGATCATAGAAGGTATAGGCTTGGATCCACGTATCGGACCGCACTACAATAACCCTTCTTTTGGTTATGGTGGATATTGTTTACCAAAGGATACGAAGCAGTTATTGGCAAACTATGCGGACGTTCCTCAGAATATTATGTCTGCGATTGTTGATGCAAATAGAACAAGAAAAGACCACATCGCTGATATGATCATTAAAAGACAGCCAAAGATTGTCGGAATCTATAGACTTACTATGAAAATGGACTCTGATAATTTTCGTCAATCAGCTATTCAAGGTGTTATGAAGCGAATTAAGGCTAAGGGCATTGATGTTGTTGTTTATGAGCCAGCCCTTGATGAAGATGAATTCTACCACTCAAGAGTCATTAAAGATTTTGATGAGTTCAAGCAGATATCTGATGTCATTGTAGCAAATAGATTATCTGAAGAGATCAATGATGTAGTTGACAAGGTATACACACGTGATTTATTTAGTAGGGATTAATTATAGGTATACTGCAAAACCATAGCGATTAAAGCCAAGGAGGAATAATCAATGAAGGTTCGTAAAGCAATAATACCAGCAGCAGGTTTAGGAACTAGATTTTTGCCAGCTACAAAGGCTCAGCCAAAGGAGATGCTTCCTATAGTAGACAAGCCTACTCTACAGTACATTATTGAGGAAGCTGTAGAGTCAGGAATCGAAGAAATCCTCATAATCACAGGTCGTAATAAAAAAAGTATCGAGGATCATTTTGATAAATCTGTTGAACTTGAATTGGAGCTAGAAACTAAAGGGAAGTATGATTTACTAGAAGAGGTACGTAAGATCTCTGATATGGTTAATATCCACTATATTCGTCAAAAAGAGCCTAAGGGATTAGGTCACGCAATCTACTGTGCCAAAAGCTTTATTGGTGATGAACCTTTTGCAGTGCTCCTTGGAGATGATATCGTTGTAAATTCTAAACCATGCCTAGAACAATTGATTGAAGTTTATGAGCAGTATAAAACTAGTATACTGGGTGTTCAAGAAATACCTCTTGAGGATGTTAATAAATACGGTATAGTTCAGGGTAATTTAATAGAGGATGGCATATACAAGGTAAAGGATCTAATTGAAAAGCCAGCTGTGGAAGAAACCCCATCAAATATAGCTATCTTAGGAAGGTACATCATAAATCCTGCTATATTTGAGATATTAGAACATACAAAGCCAGGAAAAGGTGGAGAAATACAGTTGACAGATGCTCTTAAAGAGTTAGCCCAAAGAGAAGTTATTTATGCTTTTAACTTTAAAGGTAAAAGATATGATGTTGGAGACAAGCTAGGCTTTTTAAAAGCCACTGTAGAATTTGCCTTAAATAGAGAGGATTTACGAGCAGAATTTCTTAATTATCTCTTAGAGATTATTGAAAAAGAAGCATCAAACCTTACTTTCGCCGAAACTGCTGCTTCTCAGAAGGAATAGAGCAGCTGCCAATATAGCCTACATCTTATTAGCATTTTATACCCGGTAGATCGGGAGAGCTTAAGCATATAATTATTGATAGTACAGGAGCCTTATTAGGCATAAGCTTCTACTACTTAATCTCTACATTGAAGATAAAGAAAAGAGGTTGACTCTATGAATATCTTAGTAACCGGTGGGGCAGGTTATATCGGCTCACATACTTGTGTTGCACTAATTGAAGCTAGCTATAACGTAATTGTTGCCGATAACCTTAGCAATAGTAAAATCGAAGTAATAGACCAAATACAGAAGATAACTAATCAAGCAGTTACTTTTTATCTGATAGATGTAACTGATGAACAAGCTATTAATAGCTTATTTGCTAAAGAACATATTACAGGTGTCATCCACTTTGCCGGTTTTAAAGCAGTGGGTGAATCTGTTAATAAGCCATTAGAATATTACTATAACAACATAGTTAGTACAATGGTTCTTGCCAAAGCCTGTATTAAATACCATGTTAATCGACTAGTGTTTAGCTCCTCAGCTACAGTATATGGAGATAATCAAGCACCTCTTGTCGAGACAATGGAGCTTAAGCCCACAACTAATCCTTATGGAGAGACTAAAGCAATAAGTGAGCGGATACTTGCAGATACAGTAAAAGCTCATCCTGATTTTTCAGTTGCGCTTTTGCGTTATTTTAATCCAGTGGGAGCCCATGAGAGTAGGTTAATTGGTGAGCGACCTAATGGAATACCTAATAATCTTATGCCATATATAACTCAAGTAGCAAAGGGGAAGCTTAATAAATTGCGAGTATTTGGCGACGATTATTCAACTCCTGACGGTACAGGAATCCGTGATTATATCCATGTGATGGATCTTGCTGAAGGCCATGTTGAAGCAATTAATAAGCTTCAAAAAGGCTTACATATCTATAATCTAGGTACTGGTAAAGGTACTAGTGTACTAGAGTTAATAGAAGCTTTTACTAAAGCTAACGGAATTACTGTTCCTTATGAAATAGTAGGGCGAAGACCTGGCGATGTAGCTATAAGCTATGCAGACTCGACAAAAGCAGCTAAGGAATTAGGGTGGACAGCTAAACGAGATCTTGTTGCAATGTGTCGGGATGCTTGGAGCTATGAAAACAACAATCATTAGGAGTAAATAATGGAAAACATAATAAGGGAATTAATTAATTCTATTAGCATTGAATTAACAGTCTTTTTAACAGCTGCACTACCTGTAATAGAGCTAAGAGGAGCGATCCCAATGGGTATTTCACTGGGGATGTCCACTTTTCATGCAACTGCTATAAGCTTTCTTGGAAGTATGTTACCTGTCCCAATTTTGCTTTTTGGTGTAAGACCAATCTTTAATTATTTGCTGAAAACAAGACTATTTCAGTGTACAATTCAACGAATCACTAACCGCTCTCTAAGAAAAAGTGCCAAAATTCGCAAATATGGTTTTTTAGGACTAATTTTTTTTGTTGCAATTCCCCTACCCGGAACAGGCGTGTGGACTGGAACCCTCGCAGCAGCTCTGTTAGATATGCGCTTTAAGCTTGCTTTTCCAGCAATTTTCATTGGTAATGCTATTGCCGCAATTGTAGTAATGCTCTTAAGTCATGGATTGAAAAGCCTTTTTTAAAAAATCGACTCATTTTTCACAAATTAGAGGAATATAAGGTCTTTTGGCGAAAATATATCTACCAGAGATTTTAGGAAAGGTGAGTATAAGATGACAGTCCGTCACAGAAAATTTTTTCTAACATTGATTGATATAGTTATTGTATTAATAGCTGTAGTTTTGGCATATTTTTTACGTTTTGACTTTCGATTCAGACCAGAAGTATTTCGCTTTATGCCTTATGTCCTAATTATGCATATCGTAATTGTAATACCTTTCTTTTATCACTATAAGCTTTACAACAGAGTATGGCAATTTGCCAGTGTTGGTGAATTGATTTCTATTCTTAAAGCCGTGATGTTTACTGAGATATTGTTTTACTCCTTTCATACTTTTGTTACACTCACTACTTATCCCGATTTGCTTGTTCCGAGGTCAATTTATTTAATTGCAGGATTACTGATTATAGCGGGTGTTGGTGGCTCGCGTATTGCTTGGCGCGTGTACCGGGATAGTTATTTAAAAATCCAGTCTTATCATAATCGGGCTTTAATAATTGGTGCAGGAGTAGCTGGAGTCTTAATTGCTAAGGAGCTTAAACATTCACCAAACTCAAGCAGTTATCCAGTTGCTTTTATTGATGATGATCCGAAGATTCAGACTTTAGAGGTATTAGGAATACCAGTTGTTGGAACTAGAAATGAAATCCCTGATGCTGTGAAAAAATATAATATCGATGAAATAATAATAGCTATGCCCTCTGCTTCAAAGACAGAATTAGCGAAGATCATTGATATATGTAAGACAACAATGATCAATGTAAAAATCCTACCTCGTGTTTCAGATATTGTTGATGGCAAAGTATCTGTTAATCTAATCAGAGATGTAAATATTGAAGATTTACTAGGTAGAGAACAGATAGAAACAGATTTAAGTGGAATTGCTAATTATGTAGCGGACAAGGTTGTGCTAATAACAGGAGCAGGTGGGTCAATCGGTTCAGAGCTCTGCAGGCAGCTTGCTCCCTTTGTTCCAAGTAGGCTGCTCCTAATGGGTCATGGAGAAAATAGTATCTATGATATTGAGTTGGAGCTGCGAAATAACTTTCCGGAGTTAGAAGTAGAAACGCTTATTGCTGATACCCAGGATCGTAATAAGGTTGATGAGATATTCACTTTATTCAGGCCGGATGTTGTATTCCATGCAGCAGCCCATAAGCATGTTCCGCTAATGGAACGCAACCCTAGTGAGGCTATTAAGAATAATATATTTGGTACGAAAAATGTTGCAGAATGTGCCCATATATTTGAAGCTTCGCATTTTGTAATGATCTCGACAGATAAAGCAGTCAATCCTACAAGTGTTATGGGAACAACAAAGAGGGTAGCGGAGATGCTGGTACAGGATTTAAGTAAATCCAGCAAAACAAAATTTGCAACAGTTCGATTTGGCAATGTTCTCGGGAGCAGGGGAAGTGTTATTCCGATATTCAAGCAACAGATTAGTAGAGGTGGTCCGGTAACAGTTACTCATCCTGAAATGGTACGTTATTTTATGACTATTCCTGAGGCAGTGCAGTTAGTAATCCAAGCAGGTGCTTTTGCTGAGGGCGGGGAAATATTTATCCTAGATATGGGTAAACCGGTTAAAATCGCTGATTTAGCTAATGACCTTATTAAATTGTCCGGTTTAGAGCCTGATGTAGATATTGAGATTCAATATACCGGTATCAGACCTGGAGAAAAACTCTATGAAGAGATCTTAACTGACGAAGAAGGAACTAAGGCAACTAAGCATGACAGAATTTTCATTGGTAATCCAATAGATCTAAACAGGGAAAGCTTTATAGCTAAGCTAAAAAGGCTAGAGCATCTGGTATACTGTGACGACGTAATTCCATTTGATGAATATAAGCAGTATTTGAAACAATTAGTTCCCACTTACAACTATTTACCGGTTGTCATTAATACTCAGAATCTTGCGTTGAATCTAGCGAAACAGGAAATAATGTTGGCCAAGCTAGAACTGGCAGTAAGCGATGGGAATAAAAAATATTAATAGCCAATATCAACATATATGCTTAGCAAATAAGCAAGTTACTAAGAGGGGAGATATTAATTTGAGTTATTTACGGAAGATAAGCTTTCACTTATCACTTATTACAATTATTCTTTTTACTTTAGCAGTAAGTTATTATCGCGGACTTTTTTTTGATACGGATATATATTTGTTTGAAATAATCGTGGGTATCATATTTTTGCTCTATTTTTTTGCTCATTTAAAAGAAAATCATGATATTTTTTCACAACCTTATCTTTGGATATTGTCACTAATAACTTTTATTTACTTTGTACACTCATTTATAGCTGACAATCAATTAAGTGCTTATCAAGAGTTATTTCGCTGGTTAATGGTTAGTCAATTATTTCTACTGGTTTTTCTAATTAAGAGAAGAAACGTTAAGATATATAAGTATGTTTTTTATTCTGCTGTTGGGATGGGAGTATGGACGTCACTACTCGCGTGGTTTACGGCTTATAATCTAACTGTCTTCAAGGATGCTTTTTTAAATGGAAGAATTGCTTCTGTTTTTCAATATGCGAATACTTTTGGAGCAATTATTGCTGCTTTATTAATTGGCATCCTAGTAAAAACCACTTCATCTAATTGGAAGTATTCAGTATTATCCGTCTTCTCTTACTTGTTCACAGTAACCTTAATATTTTCCTATTCTCGAGGAGCTTGGTTGGTATTCGCCATATTTTTGATATTAGGTCTTTTCTTCTTAAATTTCCGTCAGCAAATATTGTACATAGTTCACTTATTCCTGATCGGTGGTGCAGTGTTGTTTACAGTGTCTCCGATCAGTTATTCAATTAGTGAAAAGGATTTTTCTAGATGGTCTCTGACTATTTTTATAGCAACTATTGCGATAACCGGCTTTTATATTGTTTTTTCCCTATTGATATCTAAAATTAAATTCAAGAGGAGCAAAAATATAGTTCGTTGGGTAATACCTGTGCTTGCTATTATTTTATTAGTAGTTGGCTATACTCAGATAACTAATCCCCAAGTTCTGAATAAGCTGCCTGACTCGATAAAAACTAGAATAGAAAGTATCTCATTAGAAACCCAAAGCCTAGTTGAAAGAAATAATTTTTATAAAGATGCGGTAGAAATGATCAAAGACCGTCCTCTTTTCGGACATGGGGGCGGAGCGTGGAAGGAAAAATTCGAAAGCTATCAATCTTATCCATATGTCTCTAGGCAGGTCCATAATTTTTATTTTAAACTGCCAGTAGAAATTGGTGTTATTGGCTTATTGGCTTTTGCTTCATTTCTTCTTCTTATCGCTTGGTCATTAGCAAAAATAAGAAACCAGGATGAAGAACATAATAATATCTTGTTGTCAATTGGGTTAGCAGCGACTTTTCTCTTAGCCCATAGTTTTATTGATTTTAACATGTCTTTTGCCTATTTTTTAGGGCTTGTGCTAATATTTTTGGGACTGATCGCTCAGCCGCTAAGTTGGAACTTTAGAGCAAGAGGGATCATAAAATCAATTTCTCTGATAATCTTTATTGTTTTGACTTTGATAAGTCTTTTTATTTCTACGCGCTTTTTCGTAGCAGAAAATTCCGCTAAGAAGTTAGTAAACATGAATCAGTCTGATCAAATAATAAGCAGATTGGATTATATTATCTCCTTAAACCCTTATAACTTGGATTATCGCTTTGGGAAAATAGACTATTATAAGAAGTTATATAATCTAACTCAGAGAGAGGATTTTAAAACAATAGTCTTAGACGAGGCCTTCTTAATTAATGGTATGCGTCAAAAAAATCCCTTAGCTCTGTTGAAAACAGCTCAGGCTTATGCGGATTTTGGCTATGTGGTCAATTCGTTGGATTTATTGGAAGAAGGGATTAAAAACAATCCTTGGAATGAAGATTTGTACGCACGCTACGCTTCTTATTCATTTGATCTAGCTAAATATTATAAAAAAAATAACGAAATTGAGAAATCTAAGGAGATAACCGCGAGAATCTACCAAACTTTTGAGGATTTAATGGAGAAGAGAAGATATTTGGATTCATTGGTTACTACTTTAAGATACCCTGCTTTTCAACCTCCTTTAGAAATTGAATTGGCGGTTGGTAGGGCCTTGGTGTTAGACGGCAAATATGATGAAGGTATTAAATACCTAAAACCGATAACTACAGATAAATATATTAGTGCAAAAACAAGGAATACTACTAAAATTACGGATGAAGAAAAAATCGAAATGAAGAACGAGGCAATTTTATGGGTAGCTTTTGCTTATCATAATTTAAACAATCCGGAAAAAGTTCAAGAGTTCTTATCATTAGGAGATAAAGATACTGTTTCTAAACTTTACGATGATCTGGTTAAATATTGGGAAGAGTAAACTCGTTTTTTCAACTTTGCGCCTTAGATTTAAGCTAAACAAAAAAATAGGCATTCAACCTAAATAAGTTTAGGGAATTATTTGGTTATAAATCTGGTTTAATGCTATACTGTTTACAATAGTTATAACCCATCTACACGGTAGGGGAGTGTAAAATTAAATGGTAAAATTAAAGCACTTGCTAGTACTCTTAGCAATATATCCTTGGTTGGATTTCGTAATTCGTTTAGGCACACCAACAATTATCGGCAGTATCTGGGACGACCTGTTTCTGCTAGTAATCTTAATCGCCTTTTTAATCGAAAAGCGGCAGGAACAGAGGTATTTAATCGTGCCGAAATCCGTCAAATGGTCATTCCAGATCTTTTTGCTGTTTTCCATAAGCTCAATTATTATTAATGTTGTTCCGTTAGCCGTAAGCATCGATGTATTGCGAGTGGTATTTCAACCAATGCTTTTTGCCATAATAACCTTTTACCTTTTGGACGAAGAAGAAACCACCGACGCTTTTATCAGGTTAATGGTCGTCAGTACAGTTCTGATTGCCATTGCCGGAATAATTCAGTATCTTTTCAAAATTGAAAGTGTTCGCTGGGTACATAATAAAGATTTGGAGCAGTTTAGAATCGTCTCGATTTTTAGTAACCCTAACGCCTTAGCCGGCTATTTGAATATGCTTTTGTCCTTCACAATCGCCTTGTTCCTATATATTCAAGGCAAATGGCAAAAAATCGCCTATTTTGCCGCATCGTTAATAATTTTCGTCGCCCTGCTGCTGACCTTCTCTAGAGGAGCCTGGATCGCCTTCTTCGTGATGGTACTGTATCTTCTTTGGATTTGGAATAAAAAATGGCTGCTGGCACTTCCGCTGTTCGTCGCAATAACACCATTTGTAATGCCGGATAGTGTTGTTCAGCGTTTCGCCAATTTATTAGATCCGACATATTATCAAATGAGTAGTGAGTATGGGCGGATTGCCTTCTGGCTGGAGGCTTTGCAAAAAATTAAAGAGAATCCGCTTTTCGGAATGGGCTTAGGGATGTTTGGCGACTCCGTGCCGCTTCGGCATAATATCCCCTTTAGTACTTGGGTAGATAACCACTATCTAAAGCTAGGAGCGGAGATTGGCATTATTGGCTTAAGCGGCTTTCTGTTATTATTAGTCTCTTTATTCATCCTTAACCATCGAATGATCAAGCAGGCACCCAGTAATAAAGATAAAGCCTACCTATTGGGAATTGCCGGTGTTCAGATAACTATGGCTATCCAAAACGTCACAGCAAGTATTTTTGAGGCGTTGGCGAATGCCGTTTACTTCTATGCCTTTATGGGAATGCTGCTCGCCTTTGTTTGGCGAAACAATATTAAGAAAAGTAAGCTGAGTGAGAGGGGTAAGTGAGGAAAATGAAAATTATGCTGGTTATTGGCGGTGGAGAAAAAGGCGGCTCACGAAACCACATCATCACCTTAGCAGAAGGATTGCGCAAAAAAGGAGTACTTGTCGAGCTAATTTGCTTCTTAGAAGACATCGTTGCCGAGACAGCCCGCGCACACAATATACCCGTTAAGGTTTTTCCGATGAAAAGCATAATTGATTTACGAGTTCTTAAGCAGTTTCAAGTGTATATTAATAAAAAAACACCGCATCTTTTGCATACCCACGGAGTCAGAGCCAACTTTATCGGCAGACTGGCCGGTCGCAATGCGGGAATACCGATAGTTACAACCGTTCATAGCTCAATCTACCATGATTACAGCAAGCGGCTAAAAAGAGTCCTTTATCAGCGGATTGAGAAGCTGACAAGACCATTTACAAACCGTTTTATCGCAGTTGCTGAATCCTTAAGAAAAGAGCTGATCAGTGACGGGGTACGGAGTGATCGGATAGAAGTTGTTTATAACGGTTTATCACCGGACTTTATTATAGATCAACCGGTTGTTCCTTTCCTTAGGGCGGAATTAGGAATAGCAGAGAATATTCCGATATTGATTACAGTTGGCAGAATTGAAGAGGTAAAGAATCAGGCGATGCTCTTGCAGGTATTTGCCACCCTTAAACAGAACAATATTGACTTTCATGGTGTAATAGTCGGTGATGGACCTTTGCTTAGCGAGTTGCAAGAGCAGGCTAGAAAGCTGGAAATCGACCATATTGTTCATTTTCTAGGTTTTCGGAAGGATATTTTTGAACTGCTCTCAGAGGCTAATCTCTTTATCCTGACCTCCAGAATGGAGGGTCTGCCGATTACGCTCTTAGAGTCAATGGCTGCCAATACACCTATAATCGCAACTAATGTCGGTGGAATGCCGGAGGTCGTTAGACTGGCTCAGAACGGCTACATCGTGCCAGTTGATGATGTCGAGCAATTTGCTGCGAGAATCCAGGAGATTCTTGTGCAGCCTGAATTAAATAGGCAATTGGCGGAAAAAGGGAGAAGCGCCCTGCAGACCCATTTTGCAGCCGATAAATTTATTGAGAAGACAATCGCCGTTTACCAAATAGTTATTGCTAAGCAGCGAAAGAGGAATTAAGAGGTGATCTTGTGCGCAAAGGTGTAATAATTGCCGGATATTATGGGGCTAATAATACGGGTGATGAGGCTATTCTGACAGGAATGATTCAGAGCCTGAAAAATCAAGGAATAACAGATATAATAGTATTAAGCCGCAATCCCGAACAAACCAAGCAGCTTCATAATGTTAACAGCCTCTATATTGGTCGGCGCTTTGACGGACTTGGAACAATCTATCGGGCACTTATCCGAAGTCAATTGTTTATCTTGGGCGGCGGCGGTCTATTACAGGATTATTCCGCAAGAGTAGTTCCTTATTGGCTGAGCCGGGTAGTCATCGCACTTCTGGCTAGAACTCCCGTAATGTATTATGCCCAAGGGATTGGACCACTAAGAACAGCCAAGGCAACAAGACTAATTAAATTAATATCTAATCGGGTAAAGAGCATAACTGTTAGGGATCAAGCCTCCTTACAGCTGCTACAGGCGGTCGGGGTTAACAAGCCCTCTGTCACCGTCACAGCCGATCCCGCACTGGCGATTGAAATCGTCTCCGACGGAAAAGAGCTATTAAAACAAACCGGAGCAAAGCTAGTGTCTAATATACCCAAAATCGGCATCGCCCTTAGAAGTTGGCATGGTGAGGAACAGTATCTGCCGCACTTGGTTAAGGCCTTAAACCGACTTCAACAGGAGACAGCTTCTTGTCTGTACTTCTTTCCCTTGCAACGTGGTGAGGATGAGCAGATTAATACTCAAGTCCGCAGCTTATTAGTAAAAAGCGACAGTTATATAATAGAAGGAGAATATACTCCGGAGCAAATTGCCGCCATGCTTAAAGAGATGGATGGCATTATTGCTATGAGATTACACGCTGTAATACTTAGTGCAATCAGCGCAACCCCGGCATTTGGCTTAGTCTATGACCCGAAGGTTCAACATTTTATGGAGCGTCTGCAGATGGCGGAATATAGTTATCCGCTTGAAGATCTTAGCCGCACTCAGGATGAGCTGAGCAAGCAGATCCTAATATGGAGCAGTCAGCTTACAGAGCTGCAGAAGAAACTAAAAGAGCCGGTTGCCGAGATGATTGAACAAGCCAAGAAAAATGCCGAAATAGCAAGTGAACTCGTTCAGCTATAGCTGAACGTTGAGGAATCAGATGGAGACTCTACTCCACCTGATTTAAAAAACCCACCTATAGAGGTGGGGGTATTTACTATATTAGTTAAAGAAGGGATTAATAATGGATAACAGAAGAATTACCGTGATTGGCTTAGGTTTTGTGGGCTTGCCGTTATCCCTCAGCTTCGCTATGCGTGGTTATGAGGTGACAGGACTTGACGTCAATCAGCCCCTGATAGACGACCTGAACCAAGGTATCACCTATCATCTGGAGCAATACCAAGGCAAACCGATTCAGACAATTCTAAAAGAGGCTTTGGCTAACAATAAATTTAAGGCAACCACTAATTATCAGGACGTTTATAACACTTCCGACAGCTACATAATTACAGTTGGACTTCCGGTCAAAGACGGACTGCCGATCTATGATCATTTTCATTCTGCCTTAATTGATTTAGGCAGAGGACTTAAGCCAGGCGACCTGGTTTTGATTCGTAGTACAGTCGTTCCCGGTACTTGCGAAGAAATAGCCAAGCCCTTACTGGAACAGGAAAGCGGACTAAAGGCCGGTCAGGACTTCTATCTGGCTTATGCTTCAGAAAGAATTGCCGAGGGTAAAGCCTTTGATGAATTCGTTAATATGCCGACAGTAGTAGCAGGAATTAATCAGCAAAGTGCCGTAAAAGCCAAGGAACTGCTGCAGAAGATAACTAAAGCAGAAATTCATATTGCCTCAGATATGAGGATTGTCGAGACAGCCAAAGTCTTTGAGAACGTCTCAAGAGATGTCAATATTGCTATGGCAAACCAGTTTGCCGCCTTTTGCCAAGCCATGGGCATTGATACCCGAGAAACCTTCACAATGGCGAATACCCACCAACGAGTGAAGCTCTTAACACCGGGACCGGGAGTTGGCGGTTACTGCTTGCCGAATGCCTTTTATTATCTGCGTCCGAAAGCCGAAGAAAAGACTGTCGATCTTTCTTTATTATCCTTGTCCAGAATCATCAATGACCAGATTCCTGAGCGGATAGTAGATAAGTGCAGTCAACTACTGGAGCGAAAGGGCAAATCCCTTGACGGCACCAAGATAGCTGTTCTTGGCTTAGCGATGAAGGATTATTCCAACGATGACCGTATTAGCCCAGCCCATAACGTTTGCGAATTGCTCGAAGAGCGGGGGGCAATCGTTCAAGCCTTTGATCCGTCAGTCCATTCTCAGAGCTCCTATGCAGTCTCTTCTATAGATAATGCCTTTAGAGGAGCAGAAGCCTTAATCATCCTTGCTAGGCAGCACGAGCTGGATGACCTAACACTAGCTGCGATTAAAGAAAAAATGCCGTCCAATCCCGTTCTGATTGATACTAAACACCAATTTACTAAAGATGCTGCAGAAGCGCAAGGCTTTGCCTATTTCGCAATATAAAGGTGATTGTATGACTATAGAAAAAGTCCATATACTTGGAATGCCGGTTCATTTAACGAATACTACTCAAGCAGTTCAACGGCTGGCAGAACAGTCCCATCTTGGTAATAGGCAGTTCGTAATCGCCCAAAATCCTGAGAAAGTGATGAAGGCTCTTCAAGATAGCGAACTGGCGGAGATCATCGAGCAGAAGGCAACCCTGCTGATCGCCGATGGTGTCGGTTTAACAATAGCTGGGAAAATACTCGGTCTGCCGCGGATTGAAAGGGTTACCGGCATCGGACTATTTGCTGAACTGCTAAAGCAGGCTAACCAAACAGACAAAAGAATCTTCCTTTATGGCGCCTCATTAGAAGTCTTAACAAAAGCCGTTGCCGTTATTCAGGAGAATTATCCCAAGATCGTTATTGCTGGCGCAGTGGATGGTTATGAACAGGACAACGAGGTGATTATCGACCGCATTCAGACCGCTAAACCGGACTATCTCTTTGTTGCTTTAGGCTCACCAAGACAAGAGAAATGGATCGCCAAGCAGCTGGATCAACTCCCCGTCCAAATAGTAATGGGAGTTGGCGGCTCCTTTGATGTCTTAGCGGGAAAGGTTCAACGGGCACCGGAATGGATGCAGCAATCCGGCTTAGAGTGGCTTCACCGTTTGCTAAAGCAGCCATCTCGCGCCTTCAGAATGCTTAACCTGCCGAAATTCCTCTGGAAGGTACTTAAGAGCCGTATAATAACTAAATGAATAATCCACAACTAAATAAGGAATTCGGCTGCTTTAGCCGATTCCTTTTTACTTAATCGTCCAACTGGACAGGAGAATCGACATAAATCGACTCACCGAGAGAAACAGCCGCCTGCCCGTTTGTAATATTAACGAGCAGCTTTTGCAGAGCCTCTTCCTCACCGTCGGCAGCCAAGATTGTCAGCAGAACATTGTCCAAGAACTCTGCTTGATGAATAGTATAACCTCGGTTGTTCATTTCATTCTCGATTTTCCCATACCAAGAATAGTCAACACTAAGATGGAGTTTATGATACAACGCCCGCTCCACAACACCAGCAGCTAGAATTCCTTCTTTAGCGGCCTTGCCGTAAGCGCGGATTAAACCGCCGGCGCCAAGCATAATACCACCGTAATACCGCGTAACTACGACCACGGTATCTTTAAGAGAAATTTTCTTAATCAATTCTAGAATCGGCTTGCCTGCCGTACCGCTTGGCTCGCCGTCATCATTAGCCTTTTGAAACTGGTCTTTCTCGCCGATTAGATAAGCATAGCAATTATGTGTCGCATTATAATGCTTCTTCTTAATACTATTGATAAACTCCAGAGCTTCAGCTTCTGTCTTAACCTCTTTGGCATGAGCGATAAATTCTGATTTATTGATGATAATCGATGCACTGCCAATATCTTGTAGAGTATAATAGTTAGTTAACATAATATCTCCTCGTTTCTCTAGCATTTAGCGGACAACTTCTATTAATTCAATACAATAATTAACCATTATTATAACTATAATCTTCATCCATTGGTAGCAGATTGGGCAGTATGGTAAAAAGTTAATGATGAAATTCGCCTTAATCCACTGTATACTGAAACATGTGATTGAGGCGAGGCAAATGCAAAATAGAATAATTGAAAAAAATAAGCATAAAAAAAGGAAACTGACAAAAAAAGCGAAACTTTTTCTGAGAAGTTACGTCTAATCTCATGTAACATCGCATAGTTTTTTATTGTAGTAGTACTTGTCCAAGTATTCTTAACGTTTTCTGGCGTTTAATATGGGACTAGGGACAGATAAATTACTTTTTTTTGTTATTTGATAGATAATCAGTAATAGTGGAATAAATACCCTTTACGAAATGGATTTGTAATTGTATAATCTACTAAGCATCTACCTTTTTTACTAGTTTACAAGATTCTGCGGCTCGACCGCAGAACATAAAAAAATATAGAGAATAAAAATTGCTCAACTCAAGAGAGGGGGTGTCAGACAATGAGAGAACAGAGCTATAAAAATTTTAATAACTCTCAACCAAACAAAAATAGAGGAGGAGAAACAAAGGTTATGAAAAAATATTTATCTAGCCTATTAGTATTAGCACTTGTATTTACGCTAGTAGCACCAATGATGGTATTTGCGGCTGCTGCAACGCCTGATTCTGTAACTGTGGGTTTTGCTGCAAATGCTTCTGAAGAAGCCGGAGCAAGCTCAAAATTAGCTGTAACATTAAATTACAGTGGTGCACAGACAGTTGGTGACACAGTATATGTTGATTTCTCAGGTACTGGTTTCACTGTTACTGGTGTTGGTGATTTAACTGGTACAGGTATGAGTGGTGCATCAATTAATCAGAACGTGATTACTTATACAATTGGAGCATCTCAAGCAGCTTACATTGTAAATCCGACTGTTATTAACCCATCTAAAGTAGCTACTTATCCTACTACTATTGACAGTGTAGTTTATGGACCTATTAGTGCAAATGGAGTTAATACAGCTAGCACATTAACAACTAAGTACACTGTTAAGGTGGAGCCTTCAGTTGTAAATACTAAAACAGTTACAAACCTTAAGGTTACTGTTTTAGAAGCTGGCAGTGTAGTAACTGGTAAAAACCTAGTATATAGTGTTGGTGCTATGACTCCAAACACTGTTAATTCAGGTATTTATACAGTAGCTTATGATGCAGCTGCTACTGAGTCAAGTCCGACTATATCAGTATCTGATGGCACATATGGCGGTAGCACTACTTTTAAAGTTGAGCACAAGCTAACAGTTAATCCGATTGCTGTAAAAGTTGGTGACACTGCTACCATAGCAGGTACATTACTGCATGGTGATGGAAGTGCAGTAGCCGGAGCAGCGATTCTTGTTCAGGTTGGTTCTAATCTTAAAGCACAAACAACAACTGCTTCTAACGGACAATTTACAGTAACAGCTACATTTAATGAAGCTGGTGAGTATACTGTTGGTACAGCTGCAACTGTTGTTAAAGGCGATGTATTAACTGGTGATTTAGCTCTTACTGCTCCAACAACACCTTTAGTAGCTAATGCTTTCACTTCAACAGGTATTAAGCTAACTGCTAAATATGGTGATACTAAGGCTGCAGGTGCTACGATTACTCTTTCAAATGTATTAATCGCAGGTGGTACATTAAATGCGACTACAGGTTCTCTAGCTTCATCAAAAACTAATTCTGAAGGCAAAATAATTGAAGCAGTATTTACTGCTGACGCTAACGGTGAAGTGATCTTTGATGCTAAGTTCTTAGCAGCTGGCATGGCAACTGTTAACGGAGAGCTTTCTACTGTTGGCGGAACTGCTCCTGAGTATGTAGGAACAACTTCATTCTCAATTGTAGGTTCTGAGAAGTTCAATGTTCAAGTAAATGCTCCAACTGATATTCTTTCAAACACATCAACAAACTTCGTAGTTAATTTCTCTGATGCTAGTGGAGTTGGTGTAGTAGCAACCCCAGCTGACGGACAATTGAAGAAGGTTGATGTAACTGTAGAAGGTCCTGGAACTAAAGCGACTGGTTCAGTAACAACTACTGGTTCTACTGTAACTGTTCCTTTCACACCAAACCAAGCTGGTAAGATTACAGTTACTGTTGTTGGTACTTTTGTAAGTGGTACTGGCGAAACTACTGTATCTAAGGTTCAAGAGTTTGATGTTAAAGGTTTCTATGTAACATTGAATGTTGACAAGGTAGTCACTGGTGATGTTATTAGCTTTACTGCTAATGTATTTGACCACGAAGGCAACCCAATTAACAATGCAACTGTTGCACTAGATATCGCTGGAGGTACAGATTTCTACACCTATAACTCAGTAAATGGGTTATATGATGTAGCTGCTGACACTGTATCAATTGGCGGTAACATTAACAATGGTATCTATACTAAGAGCTTCAAGGTCGATACTGTTGGCGAAGTAAATGTTACTGTAAATAATGGAACTTATGTTGCAACTACTTCTTTCGATGTAGTAGGAGTAAATGTTTATACATTATCTGCTGATAAGTCTTTATTAGCTGGTAAAAATGATGATCTAATAGTCAAGGTACTTGATGCAGAAGGTAAGCCGGTAACAACTGGTGTATCTTTCAGCACTACAGCGCCTAGCACTGACCATGTTGCTTTAACTTTACCTGGTTACACTATGGTTGATACTGATAATGATACTTTCGTAGATGCTTATAAGTTTGCCGGATTAAACGTAACTACTGCTGGAGATTATGTAATTACTGCGAAGACTAATGCCGGTAAGAAACAAGGCGAAGTAGTACTTAGCGTAGTTAACCCTGTTGTTCTTGTAGGTTATGATGCATTTACTGAGAACTTCGATAATGGAGTATTAGTAAAAGTGTATGACCCACGTGATAACAGCGAACTAAACTTCGTTTTAGAGTTAACTGGTAAAACTGGTACTTCAGTAACTACTTGGGATATCGATGATTCTTCAGTTGCATATACACTTTCCACAACTGCAGTTGCAGAAGAAGAATTCTTTATCTCATCGTTAGTTGATGAAAACGCAACTGATTATGTTGCAGCAGTAGGTTTTAACATTACTTTAAACACTAAAGTAGTTGATGCTCTAGTTGTTCCTGTAGGTGAAGCAAGTCTTGAAGCTGATATTGAGGATGTATATCTAGATGCTAGCAATAAGATTACATTAGTTGCAACTGACGCTGAAGGTAATGCTTTAGAAGGATTCACAGTACTTTATAATGGCAACATTATTGGTACTACTGATGAGAACGGAGTAATCGTTTATACTTTCCGTCCAAGTGCTAGTGGTCAATCTAAGTTTGTTCTTGCTGACTCATGGGCAACTGGTGAAACATTTGCAGCTGTGAAATCAATTCTTGATACTGAAGAGCCGGTAATTGAACTGTTATCTGCTGCTGAAGTACAAGATGCCAGCTACAAGCTTGTTGTTGGCTTTACTGATAACACTAAAGTTATCGCTGCTTATGTAGATAATGTTAAATACCCAGTTGTAAACAACCAGATTATGCTTAATGTAACTTTAGCTGATGGAGTTAACTCCTTCTATGTAGTTGCTGAAGACGTTGCTGGTAACACTGGTGCAAGCTTTGTAGAGGTTACTAAGACTGCTCCAGTTCAAGTAGACTTCGTTATCGGTACTGACACAGGTAAAGGTGCTCCATTTACAGAAGGTGGACGTACATTCGTTCCTTTCCGTGCACTTGGTGATGCAATCGGTGCTTACACAGCATACGATTCAGCTACTAAAGTTGTAACAATGGAATTAGGTGACACAGTTGTTCAGTTAACAATTGGTTCTAACATTGCCTTAGTTAACGGTGAAGAAGTTGTTATGGACGTAGCAGCACAAATTGTTGACGGTCGTACC
>Ga0209347_1002772_pt1 | contig 22196 bp, 30 predicted proteins | sample AutmiccommuBRH23_FD_187382 | JGI IMG/M metagenome (GOLD analysis project Ga0209347, IMG submission 187382) | Deep subsurface microbial communities from Mt. Terri, Switzerland - Autotrophic microbial communities BRH/23 (SPAdes) (version 2) | ecosystem: Environmental > Aquatic > Deep subsurface >...
GCTTCTTCTTCCACTTATAGTAATATCGCTTCGGAATTGATATAGTTATGGAATAGGTCTTCTTTATTAAATAAGATAATATCTATTTTTCTCTCGCCTAGATACTTTTTGATATTTATAAGAATAGTCAATTTATCGCTGAAAGTAAGTTTATCAGAAATTAATAATAGGTCGATATCCCCTCCCAATTTATTATCATCGGTGCGAGAGCCGAAGAGTTTAATCTGTGCATCGGGATCGATATCCAATACAGATTTATTAATAACCTCTATTTCTTCTTTTGATAGACGCATAGCTCAATAATAAGAAATTTTTGAATAATATTCATTATAGTTAATACTGTTTCTCCACCCACGTTTTAAATCTTTCCAAATGCTTCAATAGTTTATCTATATCATCTTTGTCATATAAATCACCTGAATAGGCGACAGTAGTTTTATGATCGATTAATCTACCTAATTGTAGAATGGCATTATTCTTTTGAGATTCAGTTGGCATTAATTGTTCTAATAAAATTACTGTATCCTGATGATTATCACTTTTACTTTTGCATCCATCATATTTTACAGTCAGAGAATCAGCATAAGCAATTGCTGAATGAACAATTAATAATCCGGCAGCATTCCATCGCATCATTTTTATTTCTGATAATGCTCCTTCATAAAATTTTTGTGCGATTGTACGGAATTTAATGTAGTCTGACTTTTCTACGAATACTTTTTTTATTTCGCGTGTCATTTAACAAACCATTTATTGTTTTTCCAAATATTAATTTACCTTCTTTAATAATATCTGTAACAGGTGGTCGATTTTTTTTACTTCTTAACTTAAACTCTGATTCAGTTATATAAAATGGTGAGGCAGTTATATGAAATTTCTTCCTAAATTCTGCCTGCAATTCTGACATCGCATCCTCAATCGCTTCCAATGAATCCTTTTCATCATATACAAGGCATAAATCTAAATCGCTACTTATTCTTTCTTCTTTGCGAGCGACACTTCCGAAAAGGATTACACTAATACACTTGGATTGCATTTTATTTATGATCATTTGATATATTGATTCTTCGTAATTACTCTCTGATTTGAGCAATGGGATTATTGAATTTTTTACTAAGAAATTTTTTCTATTAATTGTAAAATGGTGATCACGTCCGCCACGAACTCTTGTTATTATACCAAGATTCTCAAGATCAGTCAGTGAGATTAAACAATTCTTAGGACTTAAGCCGGCTAATCTAGCTACTTCTCGTCCGGTTATTCCGGTAAGGTGCTTATTTAGTATTCTAAGGACTGATACATTTGATCTTTTAGAAAATATTTCATTAAGTACGTTATTAATTATCATTAGCTCTTTTGTTTCCTTTATGTAACATATGTTACCTTATGGTAACAAAACTAAGTAGTTATTTTATGAAAAGCAAGGGGGATAGATTCTCCTTAAACCAAGGAGATGTTCTCTAACTTTCTCCGAGTGCTTCGGAGTGGCTGTTCCTTGAGGCAGGAGGGGGTCTCCTACTTTCTCCTAGATGAGAAAGTAAGCAAAGAATCACGGCTGACAATGAAGTCGCAATAAATCATATTTTTTACTTTTCTAATCTTTTTCAGTTGAAATTATACTTCGATTACAGTATATTAGCACTCGTGAATTATGAGTGCTAACTCAAAAGCAATAATTTTAACTAAATAACAATAAATGGAGGTTCTATATGGGCAGTTTCAAAATAACACCATTACATGACCGTGTAATAATCAAAGCCAAAGAGGCTGAAGAAACAACAAAAAGCGGTTTATTCTTACCTGATACAGCAAAAGAGAAACCGATTGAAGGTACCGTTATGGCTATTGGCAGCGGCAAAGTATCGGAAGACGGAAAAGTAACAGAATTAACCGTTAAGGTTGGTGATGTAGTTCTTTACGGCAAATATTCAGGCACAGAAGTAAAAATCGATGGCGAAGAATATTTAATTATGCGCGAAAGCGACATTTACGGAATTGTAAAATAATTATAAAAATTGGAGATATAGAAAATGGCAACAAAAATTATAGAATTTGGTACAGATGCACGCTCCAAATTGAAAAATGGAGTAGATAAATTAGCTAATGCAGTGAAAGTAACATTAGGACCAAAAGGCCGCAACGTTATTTTAGACAAAAAATTCGGTGCTCCTACGGTAACAAAAGATGGTGTTTCGGTAGCTAAAGAGATTGAATTAGAAGACCCGATTGAAAATATGGGTGCTCAGATGGTAAGAGAAGTTGCTTCTAAAACAAGTGATGTAGCAGGTGATGGTACAACTACTGCTACTGTTTTAGCGCAAGCAATTTATCGTGAAGGATTAAAGAACGTTACAGCAGGTGCTAATCCGATGGATTTGAAAAGAGGCATCGATATAGCAGTGATAAAAGTAATTGATTACTTAAAAACATTAAGCAAAGAAGTCGGCGGAAAAGACGAAATTGCTCAGGTTGGTTCTATTTCAGCTAATAACGATAAGAGTATCGGCAACTTAATTGCTGAGGCAATGGAGAAAGTAGGTAAAGATGGCGTTATCACAGTGGAAGAGAGCAAATCAGCAGATACAACTTTAGAAGTTGTTGAAGGTATGCAATTCGATAGAGGTTACATCTCCCCTTATTTCGTAACCAATTCAGAATCGATGGAAGCTTCATTAGAAGATCCATTCATTTTAATTCACGATAAAAAACTTTCTGCAATGAAAGATTTATTACCGATATTAGAGAAAGTTGCTCAGACAGGAAGAGGCTTAGTAATAATAGCCGAAGACTTAGAAGGCGAAGCATTAGCTACATTAGTAGTAAATAAACTTCGTGGTACATTGAAAGTTGCAGCAGTAAAAGCTCCGGGATTCGGCGATAGAAGAAAAGCAATGTTAGAAGATATCGCAGTTCTTACAGCAGGTACTGTTATCTCCGAAGAAAGAGGTTTCAAATTAGAGAATGCTACAATCGAATATTTAGGTCAAGCTAAGAGAGTAAATATTGATAAAGACAACACCGTGATTGTAGAAGGTGCGGGTCAATCAGACGATATCAAGAAAAAGATCAACGAAATCAGAGCTCAGATTGAAAAGACAACATCAGATTACGATAAAGAGAAATTACAGGAAAGATTAGCAAAATTATCGGGTGGTGTAGCGGTATTAAAAATCGGTGCAGCAACTGAGATTGAACTTAAAGAGAAGAAAGCAAGAGTGGAAGATGCATTACACGCTACGAGAGCTGCAGTGGAAGAAGGTATCGTTCCGGGCGGTGGTGTTGCATTAGTAAGAGCTATTAAAGCACTTGCAGATGTACAAGGTGAAAATCTTGACCAGAATACAGGTATCAAGATAATCATGAAAGCATTAGAAGAGCCATTGAAACAGATTGCAGCAAATTCCGGAATGGAAGGTGCAGTAATATTGAATAAAGTGCTTGAAGGAAAAGATGATTACGGATTCAATGCAGCTACTGAAGAATATGAAAACTTAATTAAAGCCGGTGTAATTGATCCTACAAAGGTAACAAGAACCGCTTTAGAGAATGCAGCTTCGGTATCGGCATTATTGCTTACAACAGAAGCAGTAGTTTATGAGAGAAAAGAAGATGAAAAACCAATGCCTCCTATGCCGGGCGGCGGAATGGACGGAATGTATTAATAGACTCCCCTATCCCGACTGTGGCGAGAGTTCGTATTAACGAGCTGCTCAATCCCAACGGGTAAGGATGTTATATGGATGGAGTGTTTTATTTGGTGTTTGCGAAAGCAGCGGCATTCACGAGATGAGAGTCAATAATGAGAAGTCCGAATATATTATAAAGCCCCTTTCGAGGGGCTTTTTTATTGGTGGAAATCTCTTAATAGAAAATAATACAAAAATACTTGCTTATTCTGGAAAATAATTACAATTTAGTATCATATTTGTAATTATTATGGAAAAAAACTACGATGAAGGAATTAATATTCTCCTCTGCAGATCGAAAAGAGAATTATAAAATATCAAAATTATTGCAGAAAAAGAAAATTCGGAAAATTGCAGCACGAATATATACTACAAATTTTGAAGAAGAACCAGCGGTAATTATTAAACGAAATATTCTTGAAATATTAGGAAATCTTTATCCTAATGCTATACTTAGTCATCGCTCAGCTTTTGAATTTAGACCGACCGTTACAGACAATTTATTTGTTACTTATAAATACACCAAAAAAGTAAAGTATCCCGGTATTATAATTAATTTTCTTCAAGGGAAAAGTCCGATTGAAGGTGATAATAAAATGATTGGCGAGCTCTTTGTTGCCTCAGAGCCGAGAAGAATTTTGGAAAATCTACAGCAGACAAAAAAAACCGGTCCTGATTCCAAAACTCTTAGTATTTCTCAGGTTGAAGAAAAATTAGATGACATTCTTCGAATCAAAGGAAAGAGCGGATTAAATGATTTGCGCGATAGAGCACGACAAATCTCGACAATTTTAGGCATGAATAAAGAATTTGAAATGCTCGATAAAATAATTGGAGCATTATATAGTACTAAGCCTTCAAAGATATTAAAATCAGATATTGCCCTTTCCCGTTCATTGGGTTTTCCTTATGATAAATATCGAATTGAAATTTTTGAGATTCTTTTCAACCACTTGCATAATAGAACATTTCCTGATTACCCCGAAAATAATGTAACAATAAAATCATTTAGGAATTTTGCATTCTTTGAAGCCTATTTTTCAAATTATATTGAAGGGACAACGTTTGAAGTATCGGAGGCAAAAGCGATTGTTGATTCCGGAATTCCACTGCCTGCGAGAACCGGGGATTCTCATGATGTTTTAGGAACGTACCAATTGGTATCCGATAATAATGAGATGAAAAAAGTTCCTAAAACTGAAGATGAATTTATAAAATTATTGCAAGAAAGACATTATATTTTACTTTCTTCTCGTATCGATAAACATCCCGGCGAATTTAAATCAAAAAATAATAGAGCGGGAGAACCACACTTCGTTGATTATAAGCTCGTGCGCGGGACTCTTATGCGCGGTTTTAATTTTTACAATGTATTAGTCAATTCATTTGCACGTGCCGCTTTTATCATGTTCATTGTTAGCGAAGTCCATCCATTTGAAGATGGCAATGGCAGGATTGCTCGTGTTATGATGAATGCTGAATTTGTAAATCAAAATCAATGCAGGATTATAATTCCAACGGTTTACAGAGACGATTATTTACTTACGTTGCGAAAATTAACAAGAGAGAAAGACCCTGCTGCTTATGTTGATATGCTTTTAAAAGCTCATAAATTCAGTGCTAATTTACAGACTAATGACTACAACGAATTGAATATATATTTAAAAGGTCATAATGCTTTTTATGAATCTGATTCCGGAAGACGTTTATTGATCGGGGAATAACAATAGATTTTATTATCACCTGCAGAGTAAGTTCAGCTCAATGATTCCCTGACTGCCATAAATTTATTGGTGCGTATGTTGGGAATTATTTGATTATATTACTCGTAATTATTTGTGAATATTTATGAATGAAACAGAAAAGAATTTAGATCCGGTGGAATCCCGTTATAAAAATTTTTCAGGTGAAAAAAAACTTCAGATTGCTATGGAGTTATATAAAACCGCTTGGGAATTGAAGAAGATGAGTATCAAGCATTTCTATCCGAGCTTTCCGAAAAAGAGGTTGAAGATAAAGTAAGAGAGATATTCCTCTATGCAAGAAGTTAAGGCAAGTGGGAATCGATTTCTATTAAACCAATGAGATAATACTTTATTTCTTTTTATCGCAAACGATTTGAAGCAAGTTTTTTAATGCTACCGAAAACTTGTTTTTCTGATACTTCAAAACCATGTTGAAAACTGATCGGCGTAATATCGATATCATCGAGTATTTCGTACTTCAATTCTTCCATAGATCGTTCTCATCAATGATTTTTGACCAGAATAGATAACTTCTGCGGTCGAGTTTTGTGTTTCCATATTTATTTACAAAATCGGTAATCTCTTTTTGAGGGAGGTTTTTTAATATCCATTGTATTGCTTCGATCTCGCCATAGGTCATAAGTTTACTAAGTATATATTTAGGATGCTCTTTGAAGTTCAGTTTATTGAACTCAACGTCCCAAAAATATTTTTTAAATTCATCAGGAATTATTAGATCAATATCCACTTATTTCATCACTCCGGCGATAAATAGAGAATTAATATAGCAAATATTTTTAACATCTGCTGAATTGGATCGAATAGAAAAGGCTGCTTGATCGGGCAACCTTGATTAAACTATTTTACTTAAACTAATTTTTTCTTTGAGCCTACAACAAAGAGGACACCTCCAATAATCATAGCTCCCACTCCCCATAAAGGAGACCAATTAACTTTATGCTCAGTATCTTTAGTTATTTCTACGCTTCCGAGATCCACTACTTTTTCTTTCGTTTCGAATTCTAATCCGGTATAGATTGAAAATAGGAGACCGATTACTAATATTAAAATTCCGAGTGCTTTAACTGCCATAATTACCTCAATATAAAAATTTTTAATAAATTTTAATTACTAAGCGAATGAAAAAAGAATTAAAAAACGAGACCTATTTAATGGTTTTGAACCAAAAACAAGCCCCGTTATCTAATGAAGAATATTATTAGCGGTTCTGCGATATTTAAAACGTACCAGTCATAAATAAATTCCGTATTCTAATTATTTTAATTAGATTTTTTCTGAATCACGATTTCAACTCGACGGTTATTTGCCCTGCCTTCGGGACTTGAATTATCGGCAATCGGACGGCTTTCGCCAATACCTTTTGCTTCAATTAATCCGGCATCATAACCACGTGAAATTAGGAATGAACGCACGGATTCTGCGCGCTGCTGTGATAAAGTAAGATTATGTGAATCCGATCCTTGCGAATCGGTATGTCCTTCCACTATTAATCTCCTCTCTTTAGTTGCTAATAAAGCATCAGCCACTTCATTAAGTTTAGCCTGTGCCTGCGGAAGAAGTGCCGACTTATTCGATTGGAAAAGGACACTTCCCGAAAGAGTAATTACAAGACCTCTTTCCTCCTCTTTAGCTTCTAATTTTGCCAGATCAGCTAGTGCTTTAGCAGCTTGTGCCTCTGCTTCGAGTCTTGCTCTCTGCTCAGCTGCTAATTTTTCGCTTTTTACAGCATCGCTTTTTTCAAGGTCAGATACTTTATCTTTACTTTTTTCTAATAACTTTGCTTGAAGAGCTTGAAACTCTTCCTTGGCTTTAGTTGCATTCTCTTTTGCCATAGCGCTTTCAGCTTGAACTTCTGCCAATTTAGCTTTTCTATCAGCAATGTAAGCTAAATCTTTAGTTGTGAATGAATCAGAATCATCTTTGAAAGAATTTTCTGCTGCATTAAGAGCATCTTTTGCTTTATGAAGTTCGGCGGGTACATATTTTTCTGCTTGACTTGTTTCCGCTTTCCGGTAAGCATCTCGTGCATCGGTTAATTCTTTAGGAGGCTGGCTTGCTGAGCATGCGATTGCTAAAGTGACGAATAAGATTATCGCTATATAATTTAATTTTTTCATAAATTAATTCCCTCCCATTGATTTTTGATTTTCCGAGCGGAGTTTTTTTACTTTCTCTAAAGCTTCTTCAGCATCTTTTTTATCGGAGGCTTTATGAGATAGTGCAATTGCTAATTCAGCATCTGCTTGAGCGCGGTTAAGTTTTGATTCTGCCTCTGCCTTATCGCCGCTTGCTGCGAAAGCCATCCCTTGTTGAAGACCCTCTTTAGCTAATTGCAGATAAAGAGTTGCTTCGGGAACTTTTGCCGCTCCCAATTCTTCGGCTGCTCTGATTGCGGAAGTAGGTGCTTCGCTATCTACCATAACTGCACTGCCTCCGCATCCGAATGCCATTAATCCTGTCATAACAACCATTACAAAAAGTGATTTTGGAATTTTTTTCATAAATTCCTCCTATTTAATGAATAAATATTGAAACTCGATAATTCCGTATTGAATATTAATTTACATATTCTGCTGCGTTTGGAATATTTGAATGCTACTTTTTACTACCGAAGTTGGACGAGGAAGTGAATACAAGTTATATATTTAGGGATGATTAAGCAATGAAAACACGATTAGAAATTCTCTATTTTTATTGCGGTCGATCGTGCCACAATCCCACTTTCACTGAAAATATGGTATAGTAAGTTTAAGACCCTCTTCCCTATTGACAATCGGATGCCAGTTAAGCAACAGATTTGCTGCGGATATATCGGGTTTGCGGATTTTTGGATCGTCTTCGGGAAGTTCCTGATAAACTATTTTACTCTTCGATTTTGTTTGAAGCAGAATCTCTTCGGCTAATTGATTAATCGTAATCTCATCGGTATTGCCGAGATTAATAGGATCGTTTATATCGGAAAAAAGGAGTTTAATAATTCCATCGACAAGATCGGAAACATAGCAGAAGCTGCGGGTTTGAGAGCCGTCTCCGAAGATAGTAATCGGCTCACCTTTTAGAGCTTGATTAATAAATACTGGAAGCGCACGTCCGTCATCACGTCTCATTCGAGGTCCATAAGTATTAAAAATTCTCGCAATTTTGGTATCGACTGAATGAGTACGGTGGTATGCCATAGTTAGTGCCTCGGCGAACCGTTTTGCTTCATCATAAACTCCGCGCGGTCCAACGGGATTAACGTTACCCCAATAATCTTCCTTTTGAGGATGAATTAATGGATCGCCATAGACTTCGGATGTGGATGCCAATAGGAATCGAGCTTTCTTATCCTTTGCCAAGCCCAAAGCTTTATGAGTGCCCAAGGCACCGACTTTGAGAGTTTGAATAGGGTATTTAAGGTAATCGATCGGACTTGCAGGAGACGCGAAATGGAGAACATTATCCACATCACCGGGGACGTGTATAAAATTCGTTACATCAGCTTTTATGAATGTAAAATCGTTATTAAGAAAAAGGTGATTGATATTATTAAGTGAGCCGGTAAGGAGATTATCGATACAGATTACGTAGTGATTTTCTTTAAGGAGACGTTCGCAAAGATGGGAGCCGAGAAACCCGGCTCCACCTGTAACGATTGAAACTTGTTTATTCATTAGTTATACTTTAGCGCGTGATTTTTTATCCCCGCCCGCAGGACGTGAATAATAATAGTAATATTTATAATAAGATGAATAACCGCTCTTGTAAGAGAAATTATTGAGTACAGTACCAATAAAGGTATTTTGTTCGTGATTGAGCATCGTAACTGCTTTTTCCATTAATTCCACTTCAGTTTGATTTGCTGATACTACAAGAAGCGAAGCATCCACAAATCGGGAGATAATTTCGGAATCCGTTACAGCAATCAACGGAGGTGAATCGATGATTATATAATCATAAATCTCTTTAATTTTCTCTAAAAATTCTTCCATCTGATTAGAACCGAGAATTTCTGAAGGGTTAGGTGGAATTGTACCCGATGTGATATAATCAAGATTATTAACATTTGTAGAGCGGACGATTTCATCATATTCTGCTTGACCGAAGAAATAATCGGTAATACCCGGGAATCGCTTCTGTCCGAAGATTGTATGAACACGCGGCTTTCTTAAATCGCAATCGATTAATAAAGTCTTGAAGTTGGCTTGAGCAAAACTTCCTGCTAAGTTTACCGATACAGTAGTTTTTCCTTCTCCCGAAGTAGATGAAGTAACCAAAATTGTCTTGAGGTTTTTATCTCCAATCTTAGAGAATTTAATTCTTGTTCGGAGTGCACGGAACGCCTCACTCACAGTAGAATCGGGCTTTTTAGCAACAATAAACTCGAACTCCTTCTTCTCTGCTCCCACTCCTTCAATCTGTGGAATCCATGCAAGAATATTGATATTTCTGTTTTGAATATCTTCCGGAGTTTTGATAGTATTATCAAAATAATTTCTGAGGAATGAATAGCCGAGACCGAGACCCGCACCGAGCACGAACCCGACTACAATAATAAGTATTCTATTCGGTTTTGCAGGTGATGTAGGGATCAAACCCGCATCGATAATAATTACGTTGCCCGGAGTTGATTGCTCGTTAATCAATGCTTCCTGATATTTTTCTTCTACCGTCAAATATAATTTTTCATAAGCCGATTGTTCTCTTTTCAAGCGTGCAAGATCGATAGAGCTTGTAGGGAGTTCAGACATTTTTCTATCGTAATCATTTACGATTTCCGAAAGTCGTTTATATGAAGCAGACATTGCCTGAGTTTTTATTTCCGCTTCTAAAACCTTTTGTGTTAATTCCTTAATTTCGTCCGGGCTCGAAGCAAGAATTCCCGCTTGATATACGGATAATTGTGAATTTAATTTATCGGTCAATTCACTTATACGTTGATCGTATTGAGCTACTACTTCAGTTTTCTTTTGATTTGAAACGCCGCCAGCAAGTGCACGATCTTTTTGACCTTTTAAGTCGGCAATCTGTTTCTGAAGATTTTGAATATAAGGTTCCGAAGCGAAACGTTCCACATAAGCTTTAATATCGGGGTCTTTGCGTGCAAGTTCTTCTTTATATTGTTTTAAAGTATTTTGCGAGATAGTAAGTTCGATTTGTGTAGAATTTTTCTTTGCATCGAATTCGGCTGATTGCTCGATTAATGAAGTAGCTTGAGCACCGATTTCAACTATTCCCTTCTGCTCCTGATAATTGCGGAGTGTTTCCTCAACAGTAGCGAGCTCATTTAATTTTTCCTCACGCTGACGTGCAAGAAATTCCTTCACCGATACTAATTGTGTACGGTTATAGGATAGGTTTATCAATCGATAGGCATTGGCATAAACGTTTGCAATAAGAGCCGATTCAAATGGAGATTCCGATTCAGCAGAAATTTCGACTATATCAAGTCCTCTTTTTTGATCGATCGATACCGCTGTTGCAAGAGATTTTACAATATCATCTGTCGTCTTTAGCGATTTTTTTTCGCTTTTGCTAAATGCCGAATAACCCTCAAAGATGATTGAGAATTTGGAATCTTCTTTAAGGTTATAAAAACTATCTACTAAGGTATGAGTAACTCTTTCGCGAAGAGAATAGCTTTTAAGGATTTCAATCTCATTAGCTATAAAACGATCACTTCCGAAATCCTGAAACTCCGGCATAATTGATGAGCTAAGGATACTACCCGATGGTTTCGATATTTTTAGAGCTGTGGTAGATTTATAAATATTCGGTGCATTTATGGCATATATAATTGCGACAACAAGTCCGGTAATTGTAATCAAAAGTATCGGTACAAAATTGAGTTTTATCAGATTAATATAATCGCGGAGAGTGTGGGAATCCTGCTCTAAATAATTGCTTCGCATCGGATTATTATTAGCACTATTAGTATTGTTATTATTACTGTTATTCACTGAGCCCCTCTATATTAATTTTTTAAGAAATTAAGTATAACAATAGTTAACGTTGATAAAGTACTTATTACCGAGAGCCAGAAACTAAAGTCTTGACGGAAATAGTAACGAGGTTCAATTGGAACAACTACTATATCACCTGCTTCTAATTTAGGCATTATTTTTCTATCATTTTGAAGTTCATCTTCCCACATCAGATCATTCAGATTAATCTTTAGTAATTGTTGCCTACCGTTTTCATCTGTGCGGTAAACTCGGACATCTTCGAGATTTGAGCTTTCAACCGGTCCGCCTGAATATGAAATAAGGTCATTAATTGTTATGTAATTAGGAACTGCATAACGTCCGGGGTATTTAACTGCACCCCATACTGCAACTTTAATATTCACTACATCTTGATCCGAATAATCATAAAATCCACCGTTATAATTTCTTAATGGATTATCCGATCCAAGTGTATAATCTTCAATCTGTGAAAATATATGTGAAGAAGAGAATAGGAATAGAACTATAATAAAAAATTTCTTCATTGATTTGCCCTCAATAGAAATGGTTAGTTGTTAAGTTTAAGCGAAATATCCTTCGTGGAAAGAATACTTCCAATTAAGCTGTATAAGATACCCAAAAACAGAATCAAAGGGTACAAAAAATATAAAACTTTATCAAATTTAAAGCTTGTGTAAAATTTAGTCAATAAAAGATTCGTTACAAACATCATCCCCATTACAAGTAAGGAAGATATGACACCGATCACAATTGCATTAATAATTATCGGCATTTTGATCGAATTAAGCTTTGAACCGATTAATTTCATTATGTCATAAATCTCATTTCTCGAATTAATATGGAGAAGACAATTGGAATAAACGAGATAAACAGAAAGAATTATAAAAATAAAAGAGACAATATATATTATATTCTGCGCCGAACCAAGAACGGAGAGAATTTTTGACACTGTATCGAAATCAAAAATCACTTCATCGATCTCTTTCATCCCCTTTAAAGTAGCGGTCAATTTATCGAGATCCGGCTTGCCTGCAAATTCAGGTCTTACGAGTACCTTAAATGAATTGGGAAGCGGATTTGATTCGAGCACGGAAGTGAAATCCTCCCCTGTTTCCTTTATAAAAATTTTCTTTGCCGATTCGCTATCTATGAATGTAACTTTTTTAACGAGTTTGAACTCTGTGATTTCATCTTGAAGCGAATCGATCTCTGATTTCGTTAATCCCGGTTTAAGAAAAACCGAAAGCTCCACCTGATTCTTCACCGATTGCTGGAGCGAATTAGAAAAATAGATCAAAAGAATAGAAATGGATGTAAGAGATATTGCCGCAGCGACTGTTATAATCGTAACAATCGAGCCGAGCGGAGTCCTCTTAAAAAGTCGGAATGCTTCTGCGAAATAAAATAGTATCATAATTCCTTAGAAATTAGATTCATCGATCCAACGGAGAATTTCCCACTTTGAATCTGTTTTTTTAAGTTCAAGATTTACCCTTCCATCAATATAGATAATATCTGTCGGATTAAAAGTAATAGTTAAGTTAAAGCCCCTTATAATGCGGGTTGAATCATCTGTAATAGTAACGATATTATTCCAAATAAGATCAAGCCGTTGCGAATTTTGGAACATACCATAAGTAACTTTCATCTCCTCTTCTTTGCCCCACGAGATATCGGCACCTAGATCGTAATCGCGATAAGTAAAATTAAATTTCTCATTCAAAAGACCGCTATATATCAAAGTATCTTTGAAAGCATAAGAATATTGAAGATTTTTGAAAACGCCATCAATATTTTTTTGGTCGGAGATAATTCCATCGCCTGTGGATGGTGATCTATCCAATGCAGGAGCGAATGGATTAGTGCATCCGAAACCCAAAAACAAAATTACGATAAATCCGCTTAATAATTTAATACAATCTCCCACGCAAATCGCTCCACGAAGGGATATTATCTTTTTTAATATCTTGAATTTCTACGATTACCCATTGATTTCTGCTATCGAGAAGAATTTTAAAAAGTGCCGTACCCGAAAATTCATTAGGGAGTGCGGATTCATTTGCCGTAAGTGATATCTTGTAATCGTATTGATATACCGCGCTATCCCCTTGCGGTGTGGCTATTAAGTTACTCAATTTAAGAGAGAGCGGATTGCTCTTTGAAGAAGTATTAATTAAGTTATTAAAATATTGTTTCTCGGCATCGAAATTCCAATCCCTTAATACGGGATATTGTGATTCGGAATTAGAAGATGGAATAAATTCAAAATCTCTTTTAAGAAATGCTTGATCGATAAAGCAGGCAGAATAATTTTCGAGGATTTTTTCTTCAAATGCGAATGAAAGATTTTGGAATAATATTGCGGGTGTTGTGGCTACCGAGAATTTTGAACCGATTAATTCAGGCGCTTCGGCATCCCGTGTGGTTACAAGATCGCACGATACCAATACAAAAATCATTATGATAAAAATAAATTTCATTTCTTCTTCATAAAAATAATTATTCGTTCGGAATTATCCTCATTAAATGGTGAACCTTTATAATCGCCATAAACATCAATGATATTATAACCCAACAAATTGAATTTATCAATAAGAAAATGAGAATCATAAAGAGCCACGGATTCAAAAAAAGAGAGTGTGCTGTTATTGCCCGTTACGTCTATATTTTTTATTACCCTATTATCTTTAGTTGTGCGTGTTTCTTTAACTAAGTATCCATCAACGTTCTTTTCCGAATATGGGACTAAGCTTTTCATGATGTAAGATGAATTAAAATAATCGAAGACTACTACACCATTTTTTTCAAGGAAGCCGAGAGCATTTTCAAAGAATTGGAAATTCTCTTTTTCGGATTGAAAATATCCGAAGCTCGTAAAAAGATTAATAATTAAATTGAATCTCTTTTTGAAGTAAGTCGTGCGGATATCGGAATTGATAAGGAACTGATTTTTATTAAAATGAGGATTATCGTTTTGGGCCATATTTAACAGGGCTAAGCTAAGATCGAACCCGACAACGTTGAATTCAAGGGAAGCGAATATTTTAGAATATCTGCCCGCACCGCAGGCAGCATCCAAAATATAATCATCTTTCTTTAATTCAATTTTTGAGAGTATCAGATCTGAGAGAAGTTTAGCATCGGAATCGTTGCGATGGGCATATACGCTTGTATAAAATTCGGACGAGAACCAATCTTTATACCATTTGCCCATTATACTGAGATTCTTCCCAAGAATGCGCGTCCGATTGTAGCTTCATCGGCATATTCGAGATTACTCCCAATCGGGAGTCCTCGCGCAATTCGAGTGATTTTTATTTCATAAGGGAGAATTAGTTTTGCCAAGAATAAAGAGGTGGAATCCCCTTCTGCATCGGGATTAAGAGCCAGAACTATCTCCTTGATTCCTCCATCCTTAATTCTATTGATTAGTTCGGCTATCTTAAGAGTCTCGGGACCTATTCCATCAAGAGGATTAAGCACTCCGCCTAATACATGATAAAGACCGTTATATTCATTCGTCTTTTCGATTGCTATAATATCGCTTGCTTCTTCTACGACACAAATAAGCGATTTATCCCGCTTAGGATTAGCGCATATAGTACAAATATCTTCGGTAGCGAGATTGAAGCAAATCGAACAAAAATGAATTTTTTCTTTAACGTCTATCATCGCATTCGTAAGCCGATCAACATATTCTCTATCGTTTTTAAGAATATAAAGAGCAAGCCTTTGAGCGGTCTTTTTCCCGATTGAAGGAAGTTTATTTAATTCATCTATTAATATTTGAAGCGGCTCTGCAATCTGCATTAAAATCCCGGAATATTCATACCCGGAGGGATCATACCTTTTGTAACGCTTGCCATTTCATCTTCGGCTAATTTGCCTGCGGATGATAATGCTTTATTTACTGCCGCTACCACAAGGTCTTCGATCATCTCTTTATCGCCCGATGAGAGTACTTCAGGATCAATAACAATTGTAACGATCTCTTTCTTACCGTTGGCAGTTGCTTTCACCATTCCACCGCCGCTTTCCTCGGTTACTACTTTATTTGCTAATTCGTTTTGTACTTTTTCCATATCAGACTGCATCTTTTGAATCTGTTTTAGCATATTCGACATATTTGGTTTCATTTATTTACTCCGGTTTAATAAATTTCATTTTTAGAAACGGAAAATTAAGAAAAAAAAATAAGACAAGAAATTAAAGGCAAAAAATATTAAATTAGTTAGTTAATTAAAGAAAAAAGGTAATGATTACTAAATACGGACTAAGTACATTTTATATCACACTTTTAGTGGCTTTAATTATTATCGCCTCCGGTATATTCGTCGGCAATAATATATTAAAATATATCTTAATAATCGCAGGAATAGTTTTAGCACTATTCACAATTAATTTTTTCAGAGATCCGGAAAGAGTTACTCCCAATAAAGATGCGGCAGTTTTTTCTCCCGCCGATGGAAAAATTATTATCGTAAAAGATATCGAAGATAAAAGATTTATCAACGGGAAAGCAAAACAGATTTCTATATTTATGTCTCCTTTGGATGTTCACGTTAATCGAATACCGATTACCGGTAAAGTGGAATATCTTCGTTACATAAAGGGTGAATATTTAGTTGCATTCTATGAGAAAGCAGATGAAAGAAACGAGAGAAGCGAAATCGGGATCGCAAGCCAATGGGGTAAAGTTCTTTTTACTCAAGTAGCAGGAACAATTGCAAGAAGAATTGTTTATAACCTTTCCGAAGGTGATTCTGTAACAGCAGGCAATAGATTCGGTATGATTAAATTCGGCAGCCGTTCCGACGTAGTTGTGGGAAGTGACTGGAACTTAAAAGTGAAGCTTGGGGATAAAGTAACCGCAGGCGAAACAATTTTATTCGAGAAAGGGAATGACGACTAAATTAAATTACAGATCTTATGTTGCAAATTTAGTTACAGCACTAAACGTGTTTTGCGGTTTTATATCGATTGTACTTGCAAGCGAGGCTCATTATTTCCTCTCCGCAATATTTATTATTGCTGCAGCTATATTTGATAGTTTGGATGGAATTGTAGCTCGATTATTAAAAACATCGAGCAAGTTCGGAGTGGAGTTAGATTCGCTTTCGGATGTAGTGAGTTTTGGTGCGGCTCCGGCTTTCTTAATCTATAAAGCTTATCTCTATCAATTCGGTTATGCAGGAATATTTATTAGTTCATTGATATTAGTATTTGGTGCTTTTAGATTGGCGCGTTTTAATGTTCAGTTAGAGAATATTGAAACCAAAGGTGATTTCAGAGGTCTTCCTATTCCCCTCTCTGCTATTACTCTCGCATTCTTTATTATTTCGTTTTATAAAAATGGGATGATAATTGAACCGTATAATGATTTCTTGATTCCGTTAGTGATTTTATTTTCTCTTCTGATGGTAAGTACTCTTAAATACAACTCATTTCCGAAATTAAAAAATCAGAGTATTAAGAGAAAATCTGTCATTGCAATTTTGCTTGCAATAAGCTTAATAATCTCTTTTATCACTCGCGGCGAAGTTTTGTTTTACATCTTTTTTGCCATTATATTAAGCGGATTGATAAGAAGTTTTTATAATATACTTTTGAATAAAAGCAGATAGAGGAAAATTTGTTTAAAGTAACTGTAATAGTAAAAAGAAGACCGAAAATATTAGACCCACAGGGTAAAGCAGTAGAACAAGGCGCAAAATTATTGGGATTTAATAATATGCTTGATACAAGAATCGGGAAGTATATTGAGTTTAAGATCAATACCGATTCCGAAGACGATGCTACGAAGGAAGTGAAAGAATTTTGCGATAAATTACTTTCGAATCCGATTATGGAAGATTATGAATATAGGCTAGAGAGAGAATGAATAAGATAAAATTCGGTGTGGTTGTATTCCCCGGATCTAATTGCGATCACGATGCTTACTATGCCGCTAAAAAAATTATGAATCAAGATGCCGAATTTCTTTGGCATAAAGATCTTGATCTTAAAGGTTCTGATGTAATCATTTTGCCGGGCGGATTCAGTTACGGCGATTATTTAAGAACCGGCGCTATTGCGCAACTCTCTCCTATAATGGAAAAGGTAAAAGAATTTGCCGCCGCAGGCGGAATTGTAATCGGCATTTGTAATGGTTTCCAAGTGCTCTGCGAATCGGGATTACTGCCAGGTGTACTTCTTCAAAACGATTCACTTAAATTCGTTTGTGAAGATACTCGATTAAAAATAGAAAATAAAAATTCTATCTTCACAAATAAAATTGAACAAGAATTTTTAACGATTCCGATTGCTCATGGCGATGGGAATTATTTCGCAGATGATAAGACAATCGAGGAATTGGAAAAGAATAATCAAATAGTTTTCAGGTATCAAGACTCTAACCCTAATGGATCAATCAAGGATATTGCCGGTATAATTAATAAAGAAGGAAATGTTTTGGGAATGATGCCGCATCCCGAAAGATGTGCAGACACAATAATCAGTAACGGCGATGGAAGTGCAATATTTAATTCAGTAATTAGTAATTTATTAAAATAAGAGGTAATTATGTTCGGTAATTTAGGCGCCGGAGAAATAGTATTAATCGTATTGGCAATAATAATCTTATTCGGGGCAAAGAAAATCCCTGAATTAGCTCAAGGCATTGGCAAAGGAATGAAAGAATTTAAAAAAGCTTTAAGAGATGTCGAAGAAGATATCAAAATTAGCGATAAGGACGATTCATCAGATAGCAATAAAAAAAGCTAATCGGTATAAATTTGATTCCATACGCAAATCATTCGGAGAAGATTGAACTAATTAAAAATGGCACACTCTCGTTGCGTGAGAATGTGCTCTATTTTATTAATGAAATTAAGTCTCAAAAAGATCTTAATGCATTCAATTTTGTTTTTGAAGATTGCGTACTTGAAGCAGAAAATATTGAAGAGAAGATAAATTCGGGAACTGCCGGTAAATTAGCCGGAATGGTTATAGCGATCAAAGATGTTATTTCTATTAAAGATAAACCGCTTACTTGCTCATCTAAAATGTTAGAAAATTTTAATGCCCTCTATGATGCAACCGTTATTGAGAAGATTAAAAAAGAAGACGGTATAATTATCGGCAAGACTAATTGCGATGAATTTGCGATGGGTTCTTCAAATGAAAATTCATTTTTCGGAGCGGTAAAAAATCCTGTAAATAGATCTAAAGTCCCGGGTGGTTCGAGCGGTGGCTCCGCTGCTGCTGTGGCAGCCGGTCTATGCGATGTTTCTTTAGGCACAGATACCGGAGGATCTATCAGACAGCCCGCTTCATTTACGGGCATCTATGGACTTAAACCTACCTACGGAAGAGTTTCACGTTATGGCTTAACTGCATTCGCTTCATCTTTCGATTCTATCGGTCCGTTTGCTAATAATAGTTCTGACCTTTCTTTATTACTCGAAGTCCTCTCAGGTCATGATGAAAAAGATTCCACATCAAGTCCGCTCGATGTACCCAAATTCAGTGCAATAAAAAATGAAACGGACAAAATTAAACGAATCGGTATCCCCAAAGAATATTTTGGTGAAGGACTTCAAAAAGAAGTAAGAGAGGCGATCGATAAATTAATTTCGAAGTTGAAGGAAAATGGTTTTGAGATTAAAGAAATTTCGCTTCCGAATAGTGAATACACTATTGCGACATATTATATTCTTACTACTGCCGAGACTTCGTCTAATCTTGCACGATATGACGGTGCTAAGTACGGTTATCGAAGCAAAGAATCAAATAATTTAGAAAATCTATATCGCAATTCACGCAGCGAGGGATTTGGCAAAGAAGTAAAAAGAAGAATTATGCTCGGCACTTACGTTCTCTCGTCGGGTTATTACGATGCTTATTATAAGAAGGCACAGAAAGTAAGAAGAATGATTAAGAACGATTTTATGAAGGCATTCGAGGAGGTTGATTTAATCCTTACTCCAACTTCCCCTTTTACAGCATTTGATATCGGAGCAAAACTTAGCGATCCGATGGAGATGTATTTAAGCGATATTTATACCACCTCTGCTAATCTTGCAGGCATTCCGGGGATAAGCATCCCTATTGGATTTGATGAACAGGATTTACCGATCGGAGTTCAATTTCTCGCTAATCAATTTAAAGAAGAAAACTTAGTAGCAATCGCTAATCATATAAGCGAATTAAAAAAATAATTTTATAAATAAACAGGGTATATTTAATGAGTATTCTACTTGATAAAAATACAAAAGTAGCTGTGCAAGGGGTAACGGGCAGCGAAGGTTCTTTTCATGCTTTGCAGATGATTGAATATGGAACAAATGTAGTAGCAGGAATTACTCCGGGTAAAGGCGGTACGGTACATGAAGGAATACCCGTATTTAATACAGTCGAAGATGCAGTAAAAGCAACGGGAGCCGAAGCATCGGCAATATTCGTCCCACCGGCATTTGCAGCAGATGCAATCTTAGAAGCAGCTAATGCAGGAATAAAAGTAATTATTTGTATCACCGAAGGCATTCCCGCCAAAGATATGGTCAATGTTTTCAATAGTATAAAGAATAAAGATGTTAGATTAATTGGTCCAAACTGCCCGGGAATAATTTCACCCGGTAAGGCAAAAATCGGTATCATGCCCGGCTTCATACATAAAGAAGGTAAAGTTGGCGTGGTTTCACGCAGCGGTACTCTCACCTATGAAGCGGTGAAACAACTTAGCGATCTCGGCATCGGTCAATCTTCATGCGTCGGTATAGGCGGCGATCCCGTTATCGGTTCGCAATTCAAAGATATAATAAAATTATTCAACGAAGATCCTGATACCGAAGGAATTGTAATGATCGGTGAAATTGGCGGCTCGGCAGAAGAAGAAGCTGCCGAATATATTAAAGAAAATGTTAAGAAGCCCGTAGTCGGATTTATCGCAGGAAGAACCGCACCTCCCGGAAGAAGAATGGGACATGCTGGAGCAATCATCTCCGGCGGTAAAGGTACGGCAGCAGAAAAAATGGAAGTAATGGAAAAAGCAGGCATTCATGTAGTTCAATCCCCTGCAGAAATCGGTATCACAATGAAAAAAGCACTTGGTTTATAAATAGTATAATAATTGGAGGATAATTTGAGCAACAAAACTTTAGCAATTCTTAAACCGGATTGCGTAAGAAAAGGATTAATAGGAGAAGTAATTACTAAAATCACTGATGACGGATTCAAGGTTATCGCACTTAAGATGGTTAGATTAACAAAAGATTCAGCCGGCGGTTTTTATGAGATTCATAAAGAAAGACCTTTCTTCGGCGAACTAATAGATTATATGACTTCCGGTCCATGCGTGCCAATTGTTTTGGAAAGAGAAAATGCTGTTGAAAATTTCAGAAAACTTATCGGTGCTACTGATCCACAAAAAGCTGCAGATGGTACAATAAGAAAATTATACGCCGAAAGTATTCAAGAAAATATTATTCATGGTTCAGACTCGGATGAGAATGCAGCAAAAGAGATATCTCACTTTTTTTCAAGAAAAGAACTTTTAGAAATTAACGGATTTTAATAAATATGAAAAAATTATTAGTTGTATTATTAATCGCTCTCCTATTCGGATGCAGCAAAGATGAAAAGAAAGACACGGTTACTGCCGATGCAAAGTATAAAGATGTTCTAGGTAATTTAGAATCGTATGATGATGATGTTGCTGATCTAAATATTCTTTATAAATTCAAAAAAGGTGATAAGTTTAGTTTTAAACTTACTACTATCTCTTCGACCAATGCTGTGATTGAAGCTGATTCTACTATCAAAGCTGACTCAAAAGAGACCACATATTACACATTCGATTTTGAAGTGCTTAATAAAAAAGGTGCTGAGTATGATCTAAATGTCAATATCAAAGCTATCGCAATCAATGCCGAGATGAACGGGCAGAAATTTGATTTCGATTCCAAGAAACAGTACACTCCCGAAGAAAAACAGCAGTTTCTTCAATACACAGTCTTAATTGATCATCCATATAAAATCGTAATGGATCAATCAGGCGAGATTAAAGATGTTACAGGTTTAGAAAAAATGGTTGATGAAATGCTTGCAGTTCAGGCAAAGGGACAGAAAGTTCCGCCGGAACAACGTTTAGGATTAATCGAAAATTTTGAACAAGGCGCAATCAAACCGATGACTCAATTGGTATTCCGTAAATTACCTGCTCATCAAATCAATAAAGATTCAGTTTGGACTGATGAATACCCCGGTTCTATCGGTGTATTTCAATTGAAGAATAAAGTCAATTTCAAACTCGAAGATTTTGTAAAAAACGGTGATAACAAAGCCGCCGTTATTTCTGCAAAATTATCCGTTACATGGGAAGGGAAAAACAAAGGCACTCAAGAAGGTATTGAATACGAATATAAAAACCCTGTAATCTCAGGCGATGGAGTTATTTTATTCGATATCGATAGAGGTATCGTAAAGAAATCTGATACCGGAACAGGTTTGGAACTTTCAGTCTCAATGCAGGCAAAAGACTCCACAGGCAAGATGAAAAAAACTACTCGCACAGAAAAAACTATGAATAGAAATATTGTAGAACTACTTTAAATATTCCCCTCCGGCATTGAACCCCTTCAATGCCGGAAATTTCTCATCTCAGAATTGATATAATTCACCATAAAAGTTTCAATAAATAGAATAATTACTAGTTTAACTTTCTTGCTAAAGCTGTGCTCAATCTTCGGAATAAATAGTGTTAAACCATGTGGTATTTTTTACTACATGGGCATTAATGAATACGCTTCAATAGCAGTTTT
>Ga0209347_1002773_pt1 | contig 22187 bp, 11 predicted proteins | sample AutmiccommuBRH23_FD_187382 | JGI IMG/M metagenome (GOLD analysis project Ga0209347, IMG submission 187382) | Deep subsurface microbial communities from Mt. Terri, Switzerland - Autotrophic microbial communities BRH/23 (SPAdes) (version 2) | ecosystem: Environmental > Aquatic > Deep subsurface >...
ACCACGCAACGTTCTTCGGGGGCCATCTCCCGCAGAAGGGTCCGGAAAGCCGTACGCGCCCGGGGCTGGTACATCCAGAAATAGAGAAGATCGAGCGAATTGATGATCAGGATCTTGATCAAGTCCCGGGAGGTTTCGCCGGCCGATTCAAACCACTGCTTCGGCCGGTCGAGCAGTTCATAGACATCGGTTTCCGGGAAAAGGATTTCCAGCCGGGCGTAAATGTCGAAGAACTGATTGATCTTCTGCCGGTAATCTTTCATCCGATGCTTGATGTTCTTTGCCCGATCCACGGTCCCTTCTATGAACCCGGCCACGAAGTCCGAGGCAAATTTCGAGATGACGGCTGCCCAGCTCTGCAAGATGGCATTGACGCCGGCCACCCCGAAAGCCCCGAGAAGCGACCCGACGGCCGCATTAAAGCCAAAGGCGACAGGTATGGAAATGAGACTGCGGAAGAAATTGGCGGCGGCGGCTTCGCGCGGCAGACCCCGGAACAGATTATGACTGGTCAGATAAACCCCGTTGACCAGGGCCATGATGGCATACAGGAGTACCGGATTGGTGGCCGTATTGATGCCAAACCCGTGATTCAGGAGCAGGGTCTTGACCAGGTAATCGAGAAGCGGGACGGAAAATCCCGTATACAACAGAGAATCAGTGAGCCGGTCCCAGCTGACGAAATCGTTCCACCGCAGCAGCGAGGAACGCCGAATGCCGCCCCCGCCGATGACCGACTGGACGATATTGCGAAACCCGGTGATGCCGAACCAGATAAACGCCCCGAAATACATGAGCACCCACCAGTCATGGGCCAGAAGAAAGGTCAGGAAAGCCGGAATGAACCCGATTCCCACCTTCAGGATATTTTTCCAGGTCGTCTGGAGATACTGCCAGGAATACCGGATCCGTTCCGGCCGGGGGGGCTGCGGGTGGAGCGCGATCCCGTTGAACTTTTTTTTGCGGATCCCGCTCAGGGTAACGATATTTCCCCGGGGAACCATCCGGGTGGAATTTTCCACCGCCACCCAATCTCCGCGGCACGATTTTCCCACGTTTCCCAGCCCGGGAATTGCCCGGACTCCCCGGAGCAGTGCTCCCCAGAACGTCCCCTCGCCGACCGGGGTCGGATAGGTCAACTGTAAGGCCGTATCCACATGGAACGGTATGATCAGGCGCGGCAGGTCCCGATCATGGAGGACCTCTTTCCGGGCCCGGGGAGGAAGAGAATCGATCACTGCCAGTCCCATGCCGTAGGACCCGAAATGCTCCGTTGAATCGCTGCCCACGCGCGGTTTCAAAAACCGTATCCGGTAGAGGTTCTTCAGCGATTCGATATCGGAAAGGATCGCCTTGAACTTTCCGACCCGTGACCGGCTGGCCGGGTCCGGTGATGTCCGCAGCCGCTCGATGATTCCGAGAAGGATATGCTTCAGCTTGATGACGTTTCCGCTGTTGATGCACTGCTGCAATTCATGGATGGGCGGAATATGATCGGACTTCCCCCCTGCATAATCCTTGAGATTGAAGATTTCCAGGCGGGTTATACGCCCCTTGCAGTCGTAAAGCAGTTCGATGACGTCCTCGACCTTCATATTCGTCAGGTTCAGGGTGATCCGGTATCCCGAATGGAGCTGTACCAGTCGGTCGATCAGTTCACAGGGGGAAAGGCGCATCAACGCCGGAAGATCGTCCCGATCCGAACAATCGATATCAGGGACCTGAGGATTTTCCCGCGCATTCAGGAAGCGGTCGTAAATCATTTCCACATCAAAGCCGTTCATCGTGTCAACCAATGCTTCGATCCGGGCCTTTTCCCCGGGATCGGCGTCCGCGTATCGTGCGCGGAGCTGCTCGGCCCTGGCGTGCAGGTGAGGGAGAACAAGGGTATGGATATATTTGGCGAGATGGAGATTGGATGCCTGGCCGATACCGACAGAGGCGAGGAATTCGGCCACTTCCAGCGGGGGGAGCGCGATATCCAATTCCTTGTCTATCGTATGCCGGTGCTTCTGGTTGAACTGTTCCAAAATTGCCAGGACATGGTTCCGCTGGTAGTCCGATACCTCCCCTCCGTCATTCATCACGGCATCGACCGGATCGAGGGAAAGAAACCGGAGAAAATCCGGGGCATCCGCAAAACCGCGGGGAACCCAGATAATCTGGGCAAACCGGCCATGGAAAGACGCGGGGAACTCGATGCCGATGCGGACAAGAATCCCCATGATGCCGGCCGCTTTCATCAGTTCTTCGGCAGTTTCATGCCGGATGAAGTTGTAATAGATAACCCGCAGCCGGCGAATCCCTTTGATCCAGGCATCCATGATCAGGTGGGTGGCCGATTTGCGCCCCTTGGTGTTGGCATCGTGGACATGGTCATCAAAGACAAGCTGGTTCCATTCTTCCGGCATCTCCAGCAGCTGGTATTTTTTAAGATTCGTCCTGACAATCCGGGGCTTGCCCGACGCCACCAGGCGAAAATCATGGGCCAGTTCGAGTTGGCGGGCATAATTGCCGTGGGCACGGACCAGTTCCTTCATGATTTCGATCAGGACCCGGGCGGTATTGATCTGCAAATCCTGGTCCGTACTGCACATGACCTCGTCCCGAAGCGCCCGCAAGGCATTGAGCCGGTTGTCCACCTGGCCGCGTTCGAGCGATTCAAGCAGGTGGATGACCGCATAGGCGATGCGCAGCCCCTTGGTTTCGGCCATTTCCTTGATCCCGCGGGGATGCAGGTGATGGAAGAACCGCCGCTGATCGTGCTGATTCGACAGGTCGCCGTCCCGCATCTCGTTGACGATCCGAAGAAGTCCATGATCCCGCTGATCGAAAAAGATGCCTGTCGAATTTGGAACCGTCTGCTTCAAAAAAAAACTCCTGAATTACGTTTTGATGAACCACGGCCCTGACGGGCGTTTGAGTATTATCAGTTATAAAGCGCGATTGTCCATAATTTTTACCCGTTTCCGGATTGCCTGCCTTTTGCACGCGGTATATGCTCACGATGGGTGCCATGGTTTGACTTGAAATCAGGACGATTTTCGTATAATCAGTATCGGCTTGCACCGAACCTGTAACGAAATGGGAAGAAACATGACCAATCGACTCATTGCCGCATGCTGGTTCATCTTCGTAGGGGTCACGTCGGCCGCATTCTTCATCATCGCCCTCGTTATCCGCGTCATAACCCGTCCTTTCGATCCGCGGCTTAGAATTCTACAGCAGTTCACCTGCTTCTGGGCAGCCCTTTATACCTGGATCATTCCCGCTTGGCACATCCGGATCGAGGGACGCCGCAACATCCGCCGCGGCGCCACTTACGTGGTGGTCTCCAATCACCAGTCGCTGCTGGACATCCTGGTCCTTTTCAAACTGTTCTTCCATTTCAAATTCGTCTCCAAAACCGAAATTTTCAAGGTCCCATTCATCGGATGGAACATGTATCTCAACGGGTATATCCGCCTGACGCGGGGGGATAAGGAGAGTGTCTCCCGAATGATGGCCGATGCCGAAAAATCCCTTGCCCAGGGCAATTCAATCCTGATCTTCCCGGAGGGGACCCGGTCGCCGGACGGCAGCATAAAAGCATTCAAACCCGGGGCGTTCATCCTGGCCAGGAAAATGAAAGTGCCGATCCTCCCGATCGTCATTTCCGGGACCAACTCCGCACTTCCCAAGTACAGCCTCCAGTTTCACGGATCGCACGAGATCCGGATCCGGGTACTTGACGAAATACCGTACGACCGTTTTGCCGATAAAACGATAGACGACCTGTCGGATATGGTGCGCGGCACAATGATCGCCGAACTTTCGCGTCAAATGGCACCACATTCGGCTGCGGGTTTCCCCGTCCAACCGGTGATCGGGGGAGAGTAAAGTCTTATGGCGTCGTAAAAAGTTCTACTGTCTTTTGTGATTTTTTCAACCGTTCGACACACAAAATGTATGCCTGCTAAAATGAAGCATACTACGCCTTGTGCATGGGTCTTTTTAACTTGGCCGTTTTGCCAATTTCAGGACGTTTTCCCCGAGTGTTATGCCTGGAGGCAGCCAACTTAAAATTGACACTTCCAATCGGGACTGGTATAAAAATCCCCATCTTGAATCGCATATCCAGCCCTTGTTTTAACATCGTCATAACGTGTCGCATCCATCCCGGCTCCAAGGGGATTGCCGGTTGGCTCTCACCATTTTTTTAATGTCGATCCGCCGTCTGGACGGTTAAAAATCCTTCTCCCAAGGAATTGCCGATGAGTCACTCAGATCCAACCGGAAAGACTTCTCCGAATGTTTCTCTTCCGGTCCCCAAAAAACAGAAGCGGGTTGAAGGAAGTGCAACGGGACGATCCCGCAACGAATTCAAGGAACGTTACCGGAAACTCGACAGCCTGGTCCGCGTATCGCTTGAAGTGATCGGCTCCCCGGATCTTCAGACCCTCCTTCAGAATGTCATCGATGGCGCCCGGGAACTGACCGTTTCACGTGTCGGAGTATCCGGTCACGGCTATGCCGGCAATGGTTTTCGACTGGGCGCCGTATCGCGTTCATCGGATTTTTCAGAATGTCCGCCCACAAATCTGTTTACCACTGAACGGGGCGGTGTCTATCTGGAGCTGCTCCAGAATTGTGGTTCCCTCTGCTTGAGTGCCCGGCAACTGCATTCCCATCCCAAATGGTGGGGCTTGCCGGAAGGGCATATACCGCTCCGGGGGCTTCTCGGCGCCCGCCTGACGGATGCATCGGAAAACGCCTGTGGCCTGATCATGGTTTCCGACAAGGCTGACGGTTCGGATTACACCCCGGATGACGAAAACCTGCTGACCCAGCTTGCCTCCCTGGCCTCGCTTGCCATTCGGCATATCGATGCCCGCAACGACGCGGAACAGGACCGTCGTCATTTCCAGGCCGTGCTCGCGAATATCGACGAAGGGGCGTTTGCCGTCAGCCCGGACGGTTGGTTTATTTCCATGAATCCGGCGGCCCTGAAAATTTACGAGATCGACTCGCTTGACGCGATTGACAGGAATTCAATCCGTTTTTTCAGCAACTACGAAATGCGGGATAAAACCGGGCGTCTTCTCGATGAAACGGAATATCCCTGCCAGCGCGTCCTGAACGGCGAAAAACGCTTTGAAGAAACACTCCGGGTGCTGAATAAAACAACCGGACGATCCCGGATCGTCCGGTTCGGCGGGGTTCCCGTGTATAACACCCAAGGAGAGATCACCCTGGCCGTGCTGACCATCCGGGACATCACCCGGGACAAGCACGTAAAGGAAACCCTCCGCAACACCCGGGACCGGCTCAACACCATCCTGTCGAGCATCCAGGACGGGTTCGTCGTTATCGACAAGGACTGGCGCTACACCTATATCAACGAATCGGCCGCCCGACTGTTGAACACCACCCCCGACCGCCTCATCGGCCGCGTGATCTGGGAGGCTTTCCCGGAACTGCGCCACTCGGTTTTCCAGATCGAATTCGAGCGGGCGCTATATGAGCAACGGCCGGTGATGTTCGAAGCGTTTCACGGGGCCATGTCCCGATGGTTCGAATGCCGCTGTTATCCATCGGACGACGGCATGACCGTGCTGTTTACCGACAACACGGAACGCCGGCGCCTGGAAGAGGCCCTGCGCGACAGCGAACAGCGTCTCAACCGCGTACTTGCGGGGAGCAACGACGGCTACTGGGAATGGGATCTTGAGAACGACCGCTTTGAGGTTTCCCCCCGCTGGCTGGAGATAATTGGTTACGCGGAAGGCGAGCTGAATATCGATTCGTCGGTCATTGAACCGCTGATCCATTCCGATGACCTGTCCGAATTCATGCGGATCATCAAATTCCTGCGGAATGGCGGGAAAAAGCTGAACCGCCATGAGTTCGAACTTCGGATCCGTCACAAGGACGGTTACTATCTCTGGGTCTACACCCGGGGAAAAGTGACCCTGCGCGCCGAAAACGGCAATGCCGTCCGGGTCAGCGGGACCATTACCGATATTACGGAACGCAAAAAAGCGCAGGATCTTCTCCGCATAAACGAAGAGATCGCCATCGACCGGCTTGCCGAGATCGAGACCATTTACCTCAATGCCCCGGTGGGGCTCTGTGTCCTGGATACCGATCTCCGGTTCGTTCGCCTGAACGAGCGCCTGGCGGATTTAAACGGCATATCGGTGGCCGGTCACATCGGCAGGAGCATGAGGGAAATCGCCCCGGATATCGCCTCCGCGCTCGAACCGATCATGCACCGGGTCCTGGTGACCGGCATCCCGGTTTCCCATTATGAAACCAGCGGCACCCCCATGGGCCGGCCCGGACGGAAATACTACTGGCTCAATCACTTCTATCCGCTCCGGAACGCCGAGGACGAGATCATCGGCCTGAATGTCGTGATCGAAGATATTACCGATCGCAAGATCGCCGAGGAGGAGGCCCGGCGCCGCGCCGCCGAACTTGAAATCATCATGGACGCGGTCCCGGCATTCATCCTGATTTCCCATGAACCGGAAGGACGTCACATTACCGGGAACCGGGCCACCCAGGAACTCCTCCGGGTGCCGCCGAAAACGAACCTGTTGCCGTCCCTGTCACCCGGCTCACAGCACGGCATGTACAAGATAATTCGGGACGGCAAGGAACTCCCGCCGGATGAATTTCCGCTGAAACAGGCAGCCCAGGGGCAGCACATCGAAGATTGCGAACTCGACATGGTTTTCCTGGACGGGACCGTCCGCACCGTTTACGGCCGGGCCGAACCGATCCCGGACGATCAGGGAAAACCGCGAGGAGCGGTCGCCGCCTTCATCGACATCACCGAACGCAAACAGTCCGAGGAAAAACTCCGGGAGATCAACACCACCTTGGAGTATCGGGTCAGCGAGCGGACGGCCCAACTCGAATCGCTAAATACCGATCTCAAGCGGCGTGCCGGTCAGCTGCAGGTCCTGGCGCTGAAACTATCGGAAGCCGAGGATCGGGAACGGCGCCGGCTCGCCGAAATGCTCCACGATGATCTTCAGCAGCTCCTTGCCGCGGCCAAACTTCAGCTGGGTCAGATTTCGGAACTGGCCGGCGACAACGCCCCGGTCATGAAGGTTGCGGAACTCGTCGATAAGATTCTTTCCGAATCGGTCCGCAAAACCCGCAACCTGTCCCATGAACTGAGTCCTACCGTGCTCAGCCAGCAGGGTCTGGCCGCGGCCCTGAAATGGCTTGCCCGGCAAATGGAAATAAAACACGGCCTGTCCGTCGAAATCAAATCGGAAACCGAAGCCGAGCCGGCTTCCCCACCCTTGCGGGTTTTCCTGTACAAGGCGGTAAATGAAATTCTTTTCAATGTCGTCAAACATGCCGGGGTGAATACGGCCAAGGTGACGGTCCGCCGGGCACCCGGCGGGGTCGAGGTAACCGTTTCGGATTCGGGTAAAGGATTTGACCCGGGCAGGATGTCCGGCGCGGACAGCGGTTTCGGCCTGTTCAGCATCCAGGAGCGGATCCAGATGCTGGGGGGGGAAATGCGGATCGAAAGCGCCCCGGGCGAAGGGTCGCGTTTTATCCTCCGGATCGCCGAACCCGATGATGGCTTCAGCCGGATGGACCCTCCCGGTTTGGAATCGTCCCCGCGTGACGCCGACCGGGGTATTATCCGGATTATGGTAGTGGATGATCACCGGATGATGCGCAAAGGACTGTCGGCCATCCTGGCCAAGCAGCCCGATATTCAGATCGTCGCCGAGGCGGAAAACGGTAAACAGGCGGTTGAAAAGGCAAACCGATTTCAGCCGGATGTTATTCTCATGGACGTGTCCATGCCAGTAATGAACGGCATCGAGGCCACCCGGCAGATTAAGGAACTGTGGCCCGCCACCCGCGTGATCGCCCTTTCCATGTACGATGAAACCGATATTCATGTGGCGATGATTCAGGCGGGCGCCGCCACCTATCTGAACAAGACAGGGCCGTCCGAAACACTTCTGGCCGTCATCCGGGGCCAGTCGCCCGGCATCTCCCCATGAACAGACCCTATCAGACGGCATCGGTTCTCCCGTCTTCCTGAAAACTGGGGCCGGGCAGGTCGTCTCGGAGTGTAGAGACGAGCAAGTCGATTCCGGCTTCAAATTAGAACGTTTTCTAGAACAGTTGCTCTCAACAGTTGGATGCCTGCATCCAGTGTTTTTTTTGTGAAAAGCCCTGCCGAAAATAGGTTGTTGAAGATTACAACGATCGGAATTACATTCTAAGGTAAAGGTGACGATGCAAATGTCGTCCTAATCGCTGCGGATAAAGGACAGCAGTTATCATGACCTCATCCGACGAAAAAAAGAAATCCCGTGACAACGGACGTACCCTGGCGGAAGAAAGGCTGCGGAAAGGGTATGCCGGTCCCACACACCCCCCTGAATGCGCTCCCGATGCGCTGATCGAAGAATGCAATACCCACCAGATCGAGCTTGAACTCCAGAACGAGCAACTGAGAAAAGCCCAGACCGAACTCGGGGCCTCGCATCAGCGTTTCCGGGAACTCTACGATTTTGCACCGGTGGGGTATTTCTCCCTGGACAAGCATGCCCGGATCATGGATGTGAACCTGACCGGGACAAAAATGCTGGGAATTTACAGGGCACGGCTCATCAACCGGGACCTGCGCTCATTTGTCATAACAGAGGACCGGAACCGGTTTGACGAGTTCATCAGCCAGCTTGCCGCCGGCAATCCGGAGCACAGCTGCGATCTCAGGATATCCTCTCCGGAGAACTATTTTTTTTACGCCCGGATAAACGGGGGGGTGATCACCGGAGTGACCGGACAAGCCCAGCTGTTCGTGACGTTTACGGATATCAGCGAACAGAAACGGGCCGAAGCTGAACTGGCCAGAATTCGCGATGAGTTGAGCGACCGGGTGCGGCTGCGCACGATCGAATTGTCCGAAACGGTCAGGGCGCTGGAAAAGGAGATCGAGGAACGGAAGCACATTGAGGGGAAACTCCGCCGATCCCAGGAAAACCTGAGGCAACTCTCCCGGAAAACCATGACCATGATGGAAAGCGACCGCAAGACCGTGGCAAAGGAAATCCATGACAGCCTCGGCGGAAGCCTGGCGGCCATCAAGTTCCACCTGGAAGACACCATGCTCAAGTACGGCAGCGATGCCGCCATTACCGAAGCACTCCGAAAAACTATTGATTATATACAGGATACAATCAAGGACACCAAGCGGATATCGGCCAGCCTGCGCCCCACCACCCTTGATGATCTCGGTCTGCAGGCCACTGTTAAATGGTTCTGCCGGCACCTGATGGAGTACAATCCGGACATCCACTTTGTGACCCGGATCGATATCGATGAGGCGAAGATTGACGAATCCCAGAAAATCGTCATTTACCGGATCGTGCAGGAGGCGATGAGCAACGCCGTCCAGCACAGCGAAGCCGATACCATATGGCTTAACATCATTCTCGCCCGCAATGCCGTCCAACTCGAAGTCAAGGACAACGGCTGCGGGTTCGATACCAAGAAGGTGATCTCCGAAAAACACGAAGCCCTTTCCGGCTATGGCCTTGCGAGCATCCGGGAACGAACGGAAATCTGCGGCGGCAAATTTGTCATCGAATCGTTCATCGGGTCCGGCACCAACATCCGGGTAAAACTTCCCGCCAATTATTTCGCCACCTGATCTCTCAATCAGATTGTTTGTTCACGTCACCCAGCCCGCCTTGCGTACCACAAGATCGGCAACCGTTTCCTCCAGCCACGGATCAAGCCCGGGTTCCATGTAAAAAGTCGGGTACAACAGATCGGTTTCCGGCGTGATCATCCTTTTTTTCAGTGCGATTTCCGCCAACGGCGTGTCGGGGTAGATCCGGATCCCGGCGGTGAGCTTGACCATCTCGATATGGAGCGATTCGGCGAATGCGATGCTTTCCCGGACGGTTTCCCGGGTTTCACCGGGGCCGCCTAGGAGGAGAAATCCCATCCGTTCAATGCCGTAACGTCCGAACAGCCCGGATGCCCGCTGCACCTCGCCGGGGCCGAAACGCTTGTTCATGGCCGCCAGCATCCCGGCATTGCCGCTCTCGAATCCCAGGCTCACCCCCTGGCATCCCGCTTCCGCCATCCGTTTAACCAGAGGCTCCTCGATCCGTCCGGGATAGATGATCGCCTGCCAGGAAATATCGAGCCCGGCCTTGATGATGGAATCGCAGATCGCCATGGCATAACCGGGCGGCAGGTTGAACGTATTATCCACGAAGAAGAATTTCCCGAATCCCGCATCAACAAATGCCTGCAGGTTTGCCAGCGCGATTTCCGGCTGGCGGCGCCGCAAACGATATCCCTCGATTGCCGGGGTGGAACAGTAGCTGCATTTCATGGGGCAGCCGCGCCGGGTCTGGAAGGGGACCAGCAACCGGTCCGGCTCCACATCCGCCGGCAGATGGAGATGCACCCCCGGTTCGGGCATGGGGAAGGCATCCAGATCGAGGTTCCGGTCCGGCGGAGCCGCCGCCCTGCCACCGGGGAGCCACAATCCGCTCACTCCCTCCACGGAGCGGCCGTGCGCCATCCGGTCGAGGAGTGCAAGAAATGCCCCTTCCCCTTCTCCCTGGATTCCCATGTCGGCTTCAAGATAACGGAGCGCCTGTGCCGGAAAAATGCTGTACCCCGGCCCTCCCAATACGATCGGGGCGCCGGATCGCCGCCGGCATTCGGCAATCACCGCCTTGACCGGCGGCAGGAGAAACTTCGGCGGTTCCATGTCCTGATCATCGATATTGCGGACCGTGATACCGATCACATCCGGCGAGAACATCGAAAAGGCCGGGGCCAGCACCCGGTCGACGTGATCGGGGTGCATGAGGTTGACCACTTTGACCGTGTGCCCGGCACGCTCCGCCGCGGCGGCGATGTATGCCATCCCCAGCGGAAGCACCGGCATGTTGATCTGTTCGGTATTGGCCGATATGAGCAGTACGCGCATTTTTGCTCCTTAAATTAAACTTGATGGCGTCGTAAAAAGTCCAATATCTGCGTTGCGCTGCATCCCTCGTCATTTCACGTACGAACAAGTACTCTACATGACTCGGGATTTGCGACCTTGATCTTGAACTTTTTTACTTTGCCATCCAAAACCCACTTTTTACGAGCCATCAAATTTACCTGATACTCGGTGTTGCGGGTTCCCAGGCGCCACCTTGGGAACCCGTATGAAAACCCCCTTTGCCGCAGCGCCTGTTTAACGTTTTCACGATTACCTGGATCTGTTATAGAAGATTTTTGCCTCGATTTCAAACCCGATGAAAAGGAGCGTTCATGGACTGCATCAAGGAAAAGAACCTGGAAAAATGCACCTGCACCTATGACCCGTGCCCGCGCAAGGGGAATTGCTGCGAATGCCTGAGCTATCACTTGAAAAGCCGTCAGCTCCCCGGCTGCTGTTTCCCGAAAGACGCGGAGGCGACGTTTGACCGGTCGTTTGATCATTTCGCCCGTCTGGTGCAGGGAGGGAAGATTTGACCGATTTGATTTCAACCCTTACCGAAAACATCCTGCGGAATGACCTCTATCGAATCGACCGGGAAACCGCACTCCGCCTGGCCGCCATTCCGGACAGCGCGCTCCCGGACCTGGTTTCCGGCGCCAGTCGGATCCGCCGGAAGTTCGTGGGCGACGCGGTGTTCACCTGCACCATCCTCAATGCCAAATCCGGCCGCTGTTCGGAAAATTGCGCCTTCTGCGCCCAATCGGGCCACTTCGAAACCAGGGTGGCGACCTATCCCCTCCTTTCCCGGGAGGCGATGGTTACCCAGGCTCTTGAAATGGCCGATGCAGGAATCACCAATTTCTCAATGGTCACCAGCGGCTTCCGGCTTACCGAAGCGGAACTCGATACCATCTGTGAAACAGCGGCTGAGATCCGGCGCCGCACCGGACTGCGCCTCTGCTGTTCCATCGGGGTGGTCGACCGGCCCGGGGCCACAAAGCTGGTGCAGGCCGGGATCACCCATTACCACCACAACCTGGAAACCGCTCGCAGCTTCTTCGACACGATCTGCACCACCCATCAATACGACGAGGACATCGCATCGATCCGGACCGCCGCCGAGGCCGGTCTGACCGTCTGCGCCGGGGGCATCTTCGGCCTGGGCGAGAAGTGGGGTCAGCGGATCGAACTCGCCCTCACGCTTCGTGAAATCGGCGTCCGGCGGGTACCCCTGAATTTCATCCATCCGATTGCCGGCACTCCTCTGGCCCACCGGCCCCTCCTCTCCCCCATGGAAGCGCTCAAATGCATCGCCCTGTTTCGCTATCTCCTCCCGGATGCCGACATTACCATCTGCGGCGGACGGGAAGTAACCCTCCGGGACTACCGGTCCTGGATTTTCCTGGCCGGGGCGAACGGCATCATGACCGGCAACTACCTGACCACACTGGGGCGAGATATCCGCGCCGATCTGGCGATGATTGCCGACTGGCAATCCTGTTGCCAAAATTCCCCCCGCGATTAGATTATTCCTATAGCACTGCACAATTGCGAGCTGCACAGCCGCCGTTTCGGAAGAGGGATCTTCCCCTCCGCCGATGGCAGGGATTGTCATTGATCAGTGGTCCGGGAGAAACCGCAAGTGAAACGCTTCCAGAACATCCTGCTCGTTTACCCGGAGGTTCCGGGGAACACCTACTGGAGTTTCAAATACGCCCTGAAGTTCATCCGGAAAAAGAGCAACATGCCTCCCCTGGGGCTGCTGACCATCGCCGCCCTTTTCCCGGAAACCTGCCGGCTGAAACTGATCGACCTGAATGTCGCCACGCTCGACGATGCCGATATTGCCTGGGCGGACGCGGTCTTCATCTCCGCCATGATCGTCCAGAGGGTTTCCATGGAAGCCGTGGTCAACCGGTGCCGGAAGGCCGGAAAAACCATCGTTGCCGGCGGGCCGTATGTCACCAGTTGCCACGATGAAATCGAAGGGGTCGATCACCTGCTCCCCGGCGAAATCGATGATACGTTTGCCGATTTCCTGGAAGACCTCGATCGGGGGACCGCCCGCCCTGTTTACCCCATGCCGGAACACCCGGATATTTCCCGGCGTCCCCTCCCCCGGTTCGACCTTCTCGACATGGATGCCTATGGATCGATGGCCGTCCAGTATTCCCGAGGGTGTCCGTTTCATTGTGAATTCTGCGATATCTGGACGGTTTACGGAAACCGCCCCCGCCTGAAAGCAGCCGATTCGCTGATCGCGGAACTCGATGCCCTTTATCGCCTCGGATGGAAAGGGGCGGTTTTCCTGGTGGACGACAACTTCATCGGCAACCGGCGGCGGGTCAAATCCGAACTCCTCCCTTCCCTCCAGGCCTGGCAGGAGACTCATGGGAGACCGTTCCACTTCTTCACCGAGGCGAGCATCAACATGGCCGGGGATAACGCCCTGCTCCATTCCATGCGGGAGGCCGGCTTCAACCAAGTCTTTATCGGGATCGAAACGCCGAGCCGGAAGGGGCTTGCCGAAACGGGCAAAATCCAGAACCTGAAGGTCGACATGGCGGCCGCCATCCGAACCATACAGAGCTACGGCATCGAGGTGCTGGCCGGGTTCATCGTCGGTTTCGACAACGATACCCCGGACATCTTCGACCGCCAGATCGAATTTATAGAGAAGAACGCCATCCCCAAGGCAATGATTGGCCTTCTTGAGGCCCTGCCCGGGACCCCGCTCCACCGCCGGCTCAAAGCTGAGGGCCGTTTGCTGAACACCTCCGATGGCAACAACACCCATGCCATGCGCACCAATTTCCGGACGATCATGGACCCGGATACGCTGAAGGAGGGGTACCGGAAAATACTGGCGCACCTGTACGATCCCCGACTGAAGAACTACTTTGGCCGGTGCAACCGGCTTCTCGATGCAATCGAATATCGGGACCGTTTTCAGCGTTCCATCGGCGCCGAGGAAGTCCGAATCCTGCTCACGTCTCTTTTCCGGCAGCCGTTCACACCATACGGGCTCCAGTACATGAAGTATATTACCCGGAACCTGCTCCGGAACCGGGACCTTTTCGCCGAAGTGGTCGCACTTTCCATCTGCGGGCACCACTTCCACACCATCACCCAGCAGACCCTGAAAAAAGAAAAAGTCGCCGCGCTGCTCGATGAAACCTGCCGCCAGTTTTGCGAACTGGTGAACCAGTACTCGGAAGCCCTCGGCAGCAATTCGCGACAGGGCATCCGGTATGTCGGCAAGCTCTGGAAGACACGGGTACGGATATTAAAACGGATGCAGTCCCGCATCAATCGATTGAATGGGGACTTCCGGGTCGACCTTTCCAGGAAGTATATTGAAATGTCCCGCCAGATGCGCGAAAGGCTCTCTGCCTTCGAAACCCGGGCCCTGCAAATTTCCATGGAAAATCACCGTCCGGCCTGATCGCCCGGGTCCCGACCCCCCTTACGTTCCCGTTTACCGCCCGTATCGGCAAACAGTTGCCATTCCAGCGTTTCGCACGAACGAACCGTCCTAAAATCTGCTTGACATTTTTTTTCACGACATTTAAGTTTGACTCCATCAAATGATGGAAGCAAATGGTTTAATCCCCTGATGGGAAATGTCACCCTCGAAAACGCAGGCCACGAAAAGGCGATCATGAACTATCTTTCTCTTGAAAATACAGACCGGGAAATCGCGGTACTCACCATCGATGTGCCCGGAGTTGCCGTCAACTCCGTCTCCAGCCGCCTGCTCGACGAAGTGGCGACTGTTCTCGACAGCATCGAAAAAGACCCTGCAATCAAGGGGCTGGTCATCATCAGCGGCAAGACGGACAATTTCGTGGTCGGGGCCGACCTTGACGAAGTCCGCACCTTGAAGGACAGGGAATCCGCCCGGGCTTACATCGGCAAAGGGAATGCCTGTCTTAACCGGATCGAGGATCTGGCGGTACCGGTGGTCTGCGCGATTCATGGCCATTGCCTGGGGGGCGGCCTGGAAATCCCCCTGGTATGCGATTACCGGATGGCCTCTGATTCGACCGGAACCGTCCTCGGGCTTCCCGAGGTGAAGGTCGGGCTATTCCCCGCTGGCGGCGGCACCCAGCGTCTTCCCCGGCTCATCGGTATCCAGGAGGCCCTGTCCGTCATGTTGACCGGAAAACAGATCCGGGCAAAGCAGGCGAAAAAGATAGGGCTGGTCGATGAACTGGTTTCTCCGCACGGAATAAAGGAGGCCGCCATTGCCCGTGCCCTGACACTCGCCGGGAACGGGAAGAAAGCGCCGAAAAAAACCTCATTCATCGGCTCGCTCTACAATCGGACGTTCTTTAAAAAGTATGTTCCCTACGATAAACTCCCCGATCCCACCAACATGGCCGACCTCCAGCGGTTCGCCCTGGAATCAAACCCGGTGGGGCGGAAGATTCTGTTCGACCAGGCCCGGAAACGGGTAATGAAACAGACCCAGGGGCTCTACCCCGCTCCCCTGGCCATCATCGATTCAGTGGAATACGGATTTACCCACGGGGTCCGGACGGGTATCGAAGCCGATATCGACCGGTTTGCGGAACTGGCGATCACACCGGAGGCAGAGGCCTTCGTCAATCTCTTCTTCGCCATGAATGGTCGCAAAAAAAATCCGATGGCGGATAAGGCGGCTCCGGTCAATAAACTCGTCGTCCTCGGCGCCGGGCTCATGGGACACGGGATCGCCGGGACTTCCCTTGCCGCATGCGACACGGTACTGCTCAAGGATATCTCCGTCGAGGCGTGCGCCAACGGGATGCGGGAGATCTACAAGGGGCTGGACAAGCGGTTCAAATCCGGGGCGCTTAACCGGTTCGAACACGATGCCATGTACGGCAAACTGGTCACGGCCGTCGACTACAGCCGGCTTGCCGGCACCGACCTGGTCATTGAGGCGGCATTCGAGGATCTCGACCTCAAGCGGAAGATACTGGCCGAGGTGGAAGCCGCCACGGATGCCCATACAATCTTCGCCTCCAATACGTCATCTCTTCCCATTTCCGAAATCGCCAGATATGCCGTCCGCCCGGAAAATGTCATCGGCATGCATTATTTTTCTCCGGTCCACTCCATGCCGCTCCTGGAGATCATCACCGCGGAGAAAACAAGCGAACGCGCTCTCGCCTCCGCCCTCGATTTCGGGATTCGGCAGGGAAAGACCTGCATCGTGGTCAAGGATGGCCCGGCCTTTTACACGACCCGTATCCTCCACGTGATGTTGAACGAAGTAATGCTCATGGTGGAGGAAGGGGTCGATGTGAAAGCAATCGATACGGCCATGAAACGCTTCGGCTACCCGGTAGGGCCGGTTCAACTCATCGATGAAGTCGGCTTTGATCTGGGCTTCCACGTGGTCGAGGCGATGGGAAAGGCTTTTTCGGACCGGGGGTTCGTCCCCTCCGGGGGGTTTCGAAGACTCCATGACGCAGGATACCTTGGGAAAAAGAACGGCAAAGGATTCTACGACTACTCCGCGAAAAAGAAAGCCGGCGGCCGGCCGGTCAATGCCACGGCACTGAAGATCCTCCGGGTGTCGGGTAAATCCGGCATGAAGGAAGACGAAATCCGGCACCGGGCTGGACTGATGATGGTCAACGAAGCGATCCGCTGCCTGGAAGAGCATATCATCGCCTCACCCGAGGACGGTGATCTCGGGGCGGTTCTCGGCCTCAGGTTTCCGCCCACGACCGGCGGCCCGTTCCGCTACGTCGACCGGACCGGAGCGGATAAGGTCCATGGCATACTCGAACAGCTCCGGGCGAAATACGGCGATCGCTTCACGCCGGCCGCCCTGCTGACGGATACGGCAAAACGGCATCTGACGTTTTATTAATTTAAACACAATGTGAACGGCCACAGCGGGAGGAAAGTGTCAATGGAATTCGAACTGACAAAGCCGCAGAAGGAGATCCAAAAAGCGGCACGGGAATTCGCCCGGGGCGAGTTCGACAAGGAACGGATCGCGGAGCTTTCCGGCAAACGCGAGTTTCCGGTGGAAGCCTGGCAAAAAGCCGCCGAGCTCGGATTTATCGGCATTCATTTTCCGGAAAGTGTCGCCGGCGGTGGAATGGGTGTCCTGGAAAATGTCCTGGTGGCCGAGGAATTCTGTAAAAAGGATTCCACCATGGGAATCGCTCTCCTGTACGCCGGGTTTGCCACCGAGTGTGTCTTCCGTTTTGGCGGAACGGCATTGGCGGAACGCTTCGTCCCGCCGGTCGTGGAGGGGAAATACCGGTCCGCCGGGGCATTCTTCGAGCCCGGAATCGCCGGGGACCTTTCCGCCATCCGGACTACAGCCGATGGGGATAACGGAGAATTTTTCATCAACGGCAGCAAATCGTATGTCCCCAATGGCATGGATGCCGGCTTCTTCGTGGTTCTCTGCCGAACCGCGCCCGGTGATGCGGGCCTTTCCCTGATCGTGGTGGAAGGCGACCGCGACGGGATCAAGGCGACCGACGCGGGGACGACGTTAGGGGCCGCCCTGGTGCCGTTCGCCCACGTTGATTTTGAAAACGTCCGGGTCCCGGAATCGAACCGCCTTTCCCAGACCGGGTCCGGTCTCGGCCAGGCGCGGCAGTTCATCAACGAACACCGGATCCAGCTTGCCGCCATGGCCTTGGGGACCGCCCAGGGGGCCTTCGACCGGGCGCTCGACTATGTCCGGCAGCGGGAGCAGTTCGGCAAGAAACTGGCCCAGTTCCAGGTCACCCGGCACAAGATTGCGGAGATGGCCGCCGGGATCGACGCGGCCCGGTGGCTCGTCTACCGGACCGCCTGGCAGTTTGACAAGAAGAAGTGCGATGCGCAGCACGCAGCTGCCGCCAAGCTGGTGGCCGGACGGACGGCCATGGCGGTCACCGACGAGGCGATTCAGCTCCTTGGCGGTTACGGGTACATGACCGAATACGAAATCGAACACTTCTACCGGGATGCCAAAACCATCGAGATGTTGATGGGAACCCCCTCAAGCCTGAAAGATGCCATCGCCGAACCGGTGATCGGCAAGATGAAATAAGGAGATCGCCATGGAAATCTTGAAATATACGGATGAACACAAGCAGTTCCGGATGCGGATGCGCGATTTCCTGACCCGGGAGATCACCCCCCACGTGGAGCAATGGGAAAAAGACCATATCACCCCCAAGTGGGCCTGGCAGGCCGTCGGCCGCGAAGGGTTCCTTTGCACTTCGGTGGAAAAGGAATATGGCGGGCTTGGCGGGGATTTCCTCTACTCGGTGATTGCGGCCGAAGAAATGACTCGCACCAATCATACGGGGCTCGCCTCCATGCTCCACAGTGACGTGGTCGTCCCTTATATCCAGTCGTTCGCCAACCCGGACCAGAAACGAAAATACCTTCCCGGCTGCGTCTCCGGGGAGATCGTAACAGCCGTGGCCATGACCGAACCGGGGGCCGGGAGCGATCTTGCCGGCATGACCAGCACGGCCGAGGAAAAAGACGGCGACATTATCATCAACGGGTCGAAAACCTTTATTTCCAACGGGCTAAATGCCGACCTGGTGATCGTGGCGGCCAAGGACCCGGCCGAATCCAATCCCTACCAGGCGCTTTCCCTCTACCTGGTCGACGCGGACGCCCCCGGATTCAAACGGGGCCGCCATCTGGAAAAAATGGGATTCCACAGCCAGGACACCGCCGAACTCTTCTTCACCAATTGCCGTATTCCCGCGACCAACCGGCTGGGAGAAAACGGGGCGGGTTTCGGCATGCTCATGCAGAAACTCCAGCAGGAACGGCTGATGACGGCCATCGGATCCCAGGCCGCCGCCGAGCTGATCCTGGAAAGAACCCTTGAATTCTGCCGAACGAACACCGATGCAGCCGGCAAGCCCTTATCCAAGTACCAGGCCACCCAGTTTGCCCTGGTGGAGATGGCCACCGAGGTCAAGGTCGGCCGCGCGTTTCTCGACAAGCTGATCGCCGAGCACGCCGGCGGCGAACAGATTATCGTCGAGACCTCCATGGCCAAGTACTGGATGACCGACCTGGCCAAGAAGCTTTCCCAGAAATGTCTCGATCTTTTTGGCGATTACGGATTCTCCGAAGCCTGTCCGATTGTCCGGGGGTTCCGTGATGTCCGGGTCATGCCGATCTTCGCCGGCACCAACGAAATCATGAAAGGGATCGCGGCGAAGTTCATGGGGTTGTAGGGGCATAAAACTACACGATTAACTCGGAGTCGCTGGTTCCCAAGCTCCAGCTTGGGAACCCAACAATAGGAGTGGGTCAATTTTAACCCCCCTCATTCCGACCTTCTCCTCCCCAAAAAAACCTGGGGAGAAGGGGAAAACCCCTTCGGCGCAACTCCTGCTTCTTCATCGATCAAACTGCCACCCGGCAGCAGCGGCGCTGGCTTCCGGCTTCTGCGCGCCGTCAGGACGGGAGCAGCATGTCCGATTTGATTTCCGGGGAATGGGGAACAGCAATGGATTGGAGAGTCGTGGGATTGTCCGGGTCGGCGGCAAGGGGGAGTTTCACTTTGGAAATCAGGAGCAGCGGGGGGAAAACAAAAAGATCGCCGATCAATGCAGCGGCCATTGAAAACGCGGTCAGCAGACCGAACATGCGGGTCGGCACGATACTGCCGAGGACCAAGACGATAAATCCGATGCAAAGGAGCAGCGAGGTGATGACGATCGGTTTTCCCACGTCGGCGAAGGTCCGGATGATCGCCTGTTCGACATCTTTCTCGATCTTGAGGTTCCGGCGCAGCCAGCTGATGAAATGAATGGTGTCGTCAACGGCGATGCCGATGGTCACACTGGCGATCATGGTGGTGGCCACGTCGAGGGGGATGCCGGTCCATCCCATCAGTCCAAGCGTAAGGACGATGGGAAACAAGTTGGGGACCATGGAAAGAACGGTCAGCCGCAAGCTTCCGCACACGAACAGCATCATCAGGAAAATGATGGTGAATGCGATGAAAAAACTCCTGAACTGGCTTTTCTGAAGATGGTGGTCCATGGTGAGATAAAGCGACGACAGGCCGGTGATGTGAAACGCGTAGCCGTCCCCGAGTGTTTTTTCCAGTAATGCCGTGGCCTCGGCGTTCAACCGGTACCCTTCCTCATTTGTTTTCCAGGTGGTCAAAAAGACAATGCAGGTCTGACGGCGGTCCATGGAAACCACCCGGTCGAGAACCGCCGGGTCCCCCAGTTCATAGGCGTCCAGAATATCCATCCGTGATTCGGGAAGCCGAAAATAATTGGCGTCATTGGCGTTGATGGCCTGGTTGAACTGCTTCAGGTAGTCGGTGATCGAAAAGGCCCCGGTGATATTCTCATTTTTCATGAGGCGGTTTTCGATCGATTCGATCATCCGGGCCGCTTCAGGGCGGGTAAAATCCGGCCCGGTTTTTGCCTGAATCCATGCCACAAAAGGGATTGTGCCGCCGAAATGCTGTTCGATCACCTGGAAATGCGACTTTACCGGGTTTTCATCCGGGATGTAATGGATCGTATTGGTGTCGAAGCGGATCCGGAATATCCCCGCGACCGAAAAGGCCATAATCAGGATAAACGCGATGAACAGGGGCGTTTTGGCATGGATAACGAACCGGCCGGTGCCGATCATGATTCGGGTAAACCGGTCGGGGCGGCTTGGTTTAGTCCTTTCCCTTTGGCTACTCAACGCCCGGATGAGCCGCCGGTCCAGAACCGCCATCATTGCCGGCAGGAAGGTCACGGAAAGAAAAAACCCTAGCATCACCCCGATGGCCGTAAAAACGCCCAGGACAGCCACCGGCCGGATATCACTGATGATGAACGAGAGGAAACCGGCGCCGGTGGTCAGACTGGTCAGAAGACAGGGAAACCAGACCTTGCTGATGGTCCTCCGAACAGACGGGACGATTCCCGTTTCGCCGCCGTTTCCCCAGTTCTCTTTCAGGTGCGACAGGATGTGCACCGAATCGGCAATCCCGATGGCCAGGAGGATTGCACCCAGGACATTGGTAATGATGTTGAACCGTTCACCGCACAGGACATACAATCCCATTCCCCAGGCCAGGATCACCAGCAGGTTGATACCGCACAGGACCGCCAGGGTCAATTGTCGAAAAAGGAGGATCAGAAAGATGAAAATCAGGACGATCACCACCGGCACGAAGGTGATGAAATCCTGGACCGACAACCGGTTGAGTTCGACCTCCATGAAAGAGGACCCCGAGCAGTAAACCGCGAACCGGTCACCGGCGACATTCATGGACGTATCCCATACGGCCCGAGCGGTCCGCCGTTTTTCCAGCTCGCCCATGGACTTCAATCCCACGTGCAGAGCGGTCATCTGTCCATCGGCTGATAGGAGATGATCACTGACAAACTCATTTGCCATGGCCCGTTCCCTGACCGCTTCCCGTTCATCCGGACCGAGCGCGCCAGGGGGGACGATTGGCCGCAGGACGATCGCCTCTTCCGTTCCGAAAAACTCCTCCATGTTCGTCAGGCTGACCACCCGATCCACGCCGGGAATGCGTTCCAGTGCGTCGGTCAAAGACCGGATGGCCTCGAGCCGGGTATTGGAAAACAGGTCCTCGCCTTCCAGGGCAACGACGGCGAATTCCTCATTCCCGAATATCTCCTGGAACTGCTGATAGGCGCCATATTTGGGGTCATCGGCCTGGAAAAAGATACTGATATGATTGTTGTGTGTCTGCCGGGTGAAGGCGAAGGTGAAGCCGGCGGTAAGAACGAGCAGACAGCAGAGGATGAGTTTCGAATGGTGCAGCACGGTGCGGGTATAGGATTGGATGGCAGGCATATCAGCGGTTTTCCGAAAGGGTTCACAGGAACAGGACGTTCACAACATTCCCGAATTGCGGGAGATCACCTCGGCTCCGGTTTCCATCTCCGGTTGTTCAACCCGGAGCCCGTGGCAGAATCCCGCAGGTGCCGGGTCGACGAAAGAAACGTTATCTATAATGAACTCATGAAAAGTCTGTTTTTAACGGCAAAGTAAAAAGCTCCACCAAATCTTATAAAATTGGTAAGGCGCGCGAATCCAGAGGAATGAGGCGTACTTGTCGTACGCCGCAATGACGAGGGGTGAAGCGCAACGCAGAAGTTGGACTTTTTACGAAGCCATCATCTATGAGTTCTTTCGAGAACCGAACACGTAATCGTTGCGGGCCTGGGTGCGATGGCAATCA
>Ga0209347_1002774_pt1 | contig 22179 bp, 25 predicted proteins | sample AutmiccommuBRH23_FD_187382 | JGI IMG/M metagenome (GOLD analysis project Ga0209347, IMG submission 187382) | Deep subsurface microbial communities from Mt. Terri, Switzerland - Autotrophic microbial communities BRH/23 (SPAdes) (version 2) | ecosystem: Environmental > Aquatic > Deep subsurface >...
ATAAAACCATTTCTGTGAAGCTGCGGGCGGTGGTAACCGATACCAACGGGCGTAAATTCAACTTCACCTCCAACGCAGGAACGGTCAAGCCCATTGCCAGCTTCCCGTTCACGGTCCCGTCCTCCTCCCATATCGGCTCCGGCTTTTACGTTTCCCTGCCTGGAACATCCGGACTGGAGGGCAGATCTCTTAATTGGTCGCTGACCAAGGGTGGAAACGCGGCCGGTTACAACGGAAGCCTCTCAAACAGCGGTGGAACCATTGCTATCCAAAGTACCGGAAGCTATGTCCTGACTGCAAGCACCACCGACAGCGCCGGCAGAAACTTCAGCTATTTGCAGAACATCACTATCACCAACAATGCACCGAATAAACCAACCGGAAGTGCGTCGGTAACCCGAACCGCGAAGGACGGCAAACTGCTGGTTAACCTCTCAGCCTATGCCACCGATCCGGACGGCGATGCTGTGAGCCTGGAATACTCCGGCAACACAGCAGACAGCTACTATGCCGTAGGTACCCAAACCGTGTGGGTTCGGGCAAAGGACGTATGGGGGCTGTATTCCGACTGGACGGGCATCACCTTTACAGTAACGAACTCTGCTCCCACAACGCCGGTGATCACCCGTACTCCTGACGGCAACAGCATTGCACCCGGCGTAGCAATCACCATTTCAGCCTCCAGCACAGACCCCGATGGCGATGCCATCACCTATATATGGGAAGGACGCCCGGCACAGACCAGCACTGCCTATCCCCTCGGTAAGAATGTGGTGCGCGTGAAGGCAGTGGATTCCACCGGAGCCGAGTCGCCCTGGGCGGCTATCGTGTTCTTTATCGCCGACCCTAATCACGGCGGCGGCATGACACTGACCGGTCCGGAGTCCGTCATTCTGGAACAGGGTATCGCGGGAGCGACCATTACCAATTATACCTTTACGGTGCCGCCTGTCGATGGACACAGTGGTCAGGACTATGGACGTGTCCGCGGCTACAACATATTGACCGGACAATGGGATCAGCTGGACTACGGCACAACCACTAACGGCATTACCTTCAGCCGTTCATTATCACCGGGACTCTATAGCCAGCTTGAGTTCTACTATTATACCAATCACGATTGCATGTACAACAAAAGCAATATCACTTATTCTGTCACCTTCTATTTTCAGTAATACTCCGGCACTCCTGCCGGGAAAGGAGGAAGTGTTATGAACGGTATTCAGATTAAGAACAACCGCATCCTTTACTACGGCAATACAGCCGGCTATATCGAAAAGGACAGGGCCATTGTAGACCCGATGTTTCAGAACGAAGAACTCCAGTCCTATCTCACAGAGAAAAAAGGACTGGAGCTGGAGTGGAGAAACGGCACCTTCGCGCGGATGGCGGAGGGAAATATTGATCCGGAAGGCAACCTGCAGGTTCTGAAAAAATGCAGGGTCCATCAGCTCAAGCCCGATGTGGATGTGATGATGAAATTCATCGGGTATGACGAGCTGCTGGAGCACTTCGGAGAACCTGATCCGGATAATTACCGGGTGGTCTATGACGGCGAGGTGGAAACAAATAATCTGGAAGAACTCTTCGCCAAATTCAACCTTGACCATCCGCTCGGCTATGAGGGGCACAGCCTTTCCATGTCGGACGTGGTGGAGCTGTATGATGATTCCGGCAGCTCCTTCCACTATGTTGACCGATTCGGATTTAAGGAAATCCCCTTTCAGCCACAGGAGCAGGAGCTGTACCAGGGACCGACGATGAGCCTGTAACACCATCAGTCACAGCCGGAAGGCTGTTTTTTTAGTCCACAAATATTTAAAGGAGGAAACATCCATGAGTAAAGCACAAGCTACTGCCAAAACTCCGCAGGAATCTGCGCAAACCGCCGCGGAGAAGCCTCTGCCCATGAAGGTGGATGTGAAGATCGGCTCCATCCGTCCGGAAGGCAATTTCAAGGCTTACGCGTCCATCAACCTGAATGACTGCTTCGCCATCCGCAACGTGAAGGTGGTAGACAGCTCCAAGGGGCTGTTTATTGCCATGCCCAGCTACAAGGCGGGAAACGGCGAGTACAAGGACATCTGCTTTCCGGTCACCAAGGAATTCCGGGAACAGCTGAACAATGCGGTCATCGACGCCTACCATCAGGCCTTCACCCAGAGTCAGAACCAAAACCAGCAAAAGGCGGCGGATAAACCGTCTTTGGAACAGGCACCGGAGCAGAGCGCCGGTATGCAGATGGCGGGACTATAAGCCCCGCCATCTTTGTTACTCAACCACTAAAACAAACATATTGGAGGTAAATCATAATGAAAAAATTCCTGTACACAATGAAGAGAAAGTTTTCCTTCACCTTGAAAAAAGTTAAGGCTCAGCTGACATTAAAGTACCTGATGACAAAATCATTACTCTGCTCCCAGCGTGGGGAAGGCTTTGTGGATACCGCCATTAAAATTTTAATGGCAGTGGTCATCGGTGCCCTCGTCCTTGCCGGCCTGTACGCCCTGTTTGGTGAAACCGTCCTGCCGACCCTGAAACAGCGTATTATTGACATGTTCAACTTTGGAAACTGATATGCCGCTTCTCTTGCAGGGCGGTTTTTTTATTGCCCTTTTGTCTGCAGCCTCCCTTTGGGATCTTCAAAAAAGGATCATCCCCGACACCATTTGTGTGTTCATCGCCCTGACAGGATTGTTCGTATTTGAACCTTTGAAGCTGTTTGGGGTGTTTGCCGCTGTACCGTTTCTGCTTACTGCCCTGATCTGGGACGGTATGGGCGGTGGGGATATCAAGCTTATGGCGGCTGCGGGGCTGGTGCTGGGTCTTCAAAAAAGCATGGCCGCCATAATCATGGGTTTAACAGCCATGCTGGTATTCCATGCAATCTATACCCTGATCCAAAGGCTGCACGGGAGGAATGCTCCAAAGGCATACCCTCTCGCGCCCTTTCTTTCTCTCGGCTGCCTTGCAGCATATTTCTTAATTTAAGGAGGAACACCCTATGAGTTTTCTTAAAAATCGCACAGTGTTGGGCGTTATCTGCATTGTGCTGTCTTTGCTTATTTGTTTTGCCCTGACTCCGCTGTTCAACCAGACTGTATCGCAGAAAACATCCATAGTCCGGGTAGTAAAGGATATAAAGTGCGGTGATCAGATCACCAAGGATATGGTGCAGACCGTGGAGGTGGGCGGTTACAACCTACCCGAAAATATCGTCAGACAATCGGATACCGTGGTCGGCAAGTATGCCACCGCAGATCTGTCTCCCGGTGACTATATTATTTCCACCAAGCTGACCGATGTCCCCGCCGCGGAGAACGCCTATTTATACAGCTTGAACGGTAATAAGGAGGCTATTTCCGTAAGCATCAAAAGCTTCGCCCAGGGTCTGTCCGGCAAGCTGATTTCCGGCGACATCGTGTCTGTCATCGCTCCCGATTATAGGAAACAGGGATCTACTGTAATCCCTCCGGAGCTGACCTATGTCGAGGTCATCGGCGTAACGGCCAGTACAGGTTATGACACTGATTCAGAGCAGTCTTCCGGGGATGAGGATACAGACAAGAACGAGGATGAAAAACAACTTCCTGCCACCGTGACGCTTTTGGCATCTCCGGAGCAGGCAAAGATCCTTGCGGAGCTGGATGCGGACGGCAAGCTTCATCTTTCCCTTGTTTACAGAGGCGCCAAGGAGAACGCCGCCAAATTTATTGAGCTGCAGGATAAGGTGATCCAAGCACTGTATCCGGTTCCCGCGGCACAAACAACGAATGGACAAGCACAATCCCCTCCGCACAATACAGTCACGGAGACTGAAAATACTGTTCAGGAAGCCGGAGGTGAGTAATTTGCTCAACTTCATGAAAGGGAGCATCTTCTCCCGAAAGCAATTAGAATCAATGCAGGAGGAACCGGAACAGGATGTGCAGGTGCTGGCGGTATGGGGCAGCCCAGGCAGCGGAAAAACTACGGTCAGTGTACGCCTTGCCAGGTATCTGGCGGACCACAAACACAACGTTGTGCTGCTGTTATGCGATATGACCACCCCAATGCTGCCCTGCATCTGCCCACCTGCAGAGCTGGAATGCGAGAGATCCCTTGGAAGCATCCTCGCAGCAACCCATATCAACGATACGCTGATCAAGCAAAACTGTGTTAACCATAAAAAATTAAGCTATCTCACAATGATCGGCATGCTCAAGGGCGAGAATGTGTTCACCTATCCGCCGTATACCCAGAAGCTGGCGGCCGAGCTCATTGATCATCTGCGGGACGTCGCTCCATACATCATCATTGACTGCGGCAGCTCCATCGCCAACGACATCCTGTCGGCGGTTTCCCTGCTGGAAGCAGACACGGTGCTGAGACTGGTCAACTGCGATCTCAAGTCCATCAGCTACCTGTCGTCGCAATTGCCGCTCCTCAAGGATCAGAAATGGGATGCAGATAAGCAGTATAAGGTGGCCTCCAACATCAAATCCAATCAGGCTGGAGAGCATATCGAGCAGGTGCTCGGGTCTGTCTCTTTCAAGCTGCCGCACTCGGATGAGCTTGAAAACCTGGCCCTTGCAGGAAACACGCTGGGAGAACTGGCTCTCAAAGACAGCCGGAGCTTTCGTACTGAGATCGCAAAGATTTCAAAGGAGGTGTTTGGCGTATGAGTAAGAAGAACCGCAGGCGGGACGCCGCCAATATACCGACGCATTTGGCGCCGGTACTGGATGGCACCTCAAAGGAAACAGGTGAAAAGTCACATACCATCAGCATGACAGGTAACCAAAGCCTGTTTTTTTCATCTGATGGGGCCGCCAGGGAATTTGGCCCGGTCTTGCATGAAGTGCAGGAGTATATCTCCAGTAAATACGCGACACTGATCACCAGTGGAGGAACAGAAGAAGTGAAGGCGCAGGTCAAACGGTACATCACCAAATATGTACAGGATTACCGCATCGCTGTTGCAGGTATGACACAGATGCAGCTGGTGGATGCCCTGTATACCGAAATGGCGGAGTTTTCGTTTCTGACTAAATACATTTTCGGCGCCGGTATTGAGGAAATAGACGTCAATGCCTGGAATGACGTCGAGGTACAATACAGCAGCGGCATCACCAAGAAGTTGGATGAACACTTTGACAGTCCGGAACATGCCATCAACGTGGTGCGCCGTATGCTCCATGTGTCAGGAATGGTGCTGGACAACGCCAGCCCAGCAATCCTGGGACATTTGAGTAAAAATATCCGCATCGCTGTGCTGAAAACTCCGCTGGTGGATGAGGATGTAGGCGTAGCAGCTTCCATTCGTATCGTGAATCCGCAAAGCATGAGGAAGGATGACTTTATCCGCGGTGGGACCGCCACCGAGCCGATGCTGGGTTTTCTGTCGGAATGCCTGCGATACGGCATCTCCATCTGTGTGGCAGGCGCGACCAGCTCCGGGAAAACCACTTTGGCAGGCTGGCTGCTGACCACCATACCGGATAACAAGCGTATTTTTACCATTGAAAATGGTTCGCGCGAACTGGCGCTGGTACGGCAAGATGATGGAATGGTCTGTAACAGTGTCATCCACACGCTGACCCGCATGAGTGAAAACGAGAAACAGAACATTGATCAGGATATCCTGCTAGACATGGCGTTGCGTTTTAATCCGGAAATCATCTGCGTTGGAGAGATGCGCGGACCGGAAGCCTATGCTGCCCAGGAGTCCGCCAGAACCGGTCACACGGTGCTGACCACCATCCACTCCAATAGCTGCGAAGCCACATGGCGCCGCATGGTTACCTTGTGCAAACGGAAATATGACATGGCGGACAACACTCTCATGGATCTGGTAACAGAGGCATTCCCCATAGTGGTTTTTGCAAAGCAGTTGGAAAACAAACAACGCAAGCTGATGGAGATTATGGAATGCGAAATTCTGCCGGATGGCAGTAGAAACTACCGGAGCCTGTTCCAATTCAAAATCACTGAAAACCGTGTAGAGGATGGAAAATTCATCGTGGGCGGCCAGCACAGTGCGGTACAGGAGATTTCCCAGAGTCTGCAGAAGCGCTTTCTTGAAAATGGTATGCCCCAGGATACATTAAAACAAATCCTATCTATGGGAGGTGCCATACGATGACCGCAATTCTTTTAATTGCATGTGCCGGTCTTATCACCGGCGCCTTTCTGCTGATGAGACTCTCGCCTCTGGAATTTACCGGTGGCCTGTTTGGGTTCCTTACTCGTAAAAACAAAAGCATCCGGGCAGAAATCAACGAGGCTACCCGTCGTAAAAAAACATCCTTCCTTCGCCGGGAAATTGCAGAAGTGCAGGAGATTCTCACAATCACCGGACGTAGCAGCCGCTTTTCTCTCGTCTGCGCGGCGTCTCTTCTGTTCTTTGCTGCGGGCGCCAGTCTAGCTATTCTGATTGGCAATATGTTCCTTGTTCCTGTGCTGGCTGTAGGTATGATGTTTATTCCTTTCTGGTATATCCGGCTTACGGCAACCCATTACAAAAAGAACATCGCCGCGGAACTGGAAACGGCCCTGTCCATCATTACCACAGCTTATCTTAGAAACGAGGATATCCTCACGGCGGTGGAGGAAAGCGTTCAATATCTCAATCCTCCGGTACGAAGCGTGTTCGCGGAATTTCTGACAAGGGTAAAGCTCATTAATCCGGATATTGACACGGCGCTCCATGCCATGAAGCCCAAAATTGACAACGATGTGTTTCGTGAATGGTGCGATGCCATTGCCGCCTGTCAGTATGACCGCGGACTGAAAACCACGCTGACCCCGATTGTCAGCAAGCTAAGTGACATGCGCATCGTTAATGCGGAGCTGGAATATCTGGTGTTCGAACCCCGCAAGGAATTCATCATCATGGCTCTGCTGGTCGTTGGGAATGTGCCGGTCATGTATTTTCTCAATAAGGACTGGTATCACACTTTGATGCATACCGCGGTGGGACAGGCCATCCTGGCGGTCTGTGCGGCGGCGATTTTTATCTCGACGGCGTTTGTCATTAAGCTGACTAAGCCCATTGAGTACAGGAGGTGACGGAGATGATGGCACAATTATTTTTTACCGGAATCCTTCTTGCTGTGGGACTGTATTTCATTTTGGCAGATGTGCTGAAGCTGCCGACCATGAAAACCGCTAAGGCCATGCTGGGTGCGGGGAGAGAGAGTAAAAAAGCAGCCAAAACGGTGGAAGCCTGGCTCATGTCCGGTGCGGTAAAACTCTCAAAATATATCCGCATGGATGAGTATAAGCACAGCAGGATGGCCAATATCCTCAAGGCGGCGGGGATATCCATGACCCCGGAGGTGTACTCCGCCTACGCAATTACTAAAGCCGGAGCTATCCTGCTTGGAGTGATTCCATGCCTGATTCTGCTCCCGCTGCTCTCGCCGGTGCTGATTATTCTTGCCGTATTATCCTATTTCAAAGAAATCCGGAAAGCGGATGAGCAGCTGAAGGCGAAACGGGATCAAATCGAAGGCGAGCTGCCCCGGTTTGTTGCAACAATTGAGCAAACTCTCAAGACCAGCCGTGATGTGCTGGCGATGATGGAAAACTACAAGAAAAACGCCGGCCCCGCTTTTGTTCTGGAACTGGACGTGCTGACTGCGGATATGCGCTCCTCCAGCTATGAGGCGTCATTGACCAGGTTTGAAGCAAGGCTCAACTCCCCGATGCTTTCCGATGTGGTCAGAGGGCTGATCGGCGTCCTGCGGGGCGATGACAGTGCCGTGTATTTTCAAATGCTGGCGCATGACTTTAAAGCTCTGGAGCTTCAGCGTCTCAAAGGGCAGGCTCAGAAGATTCCTCCGAAAATCCGGGTGTTTTCCTTTGTGATGCTGATGTGCTTTCTGCTTACCTATCTGGCTATCATCGCCTTGGAGATCCTCAATTCTCTCGGCAATATGTTCTAAGGAGGTATGCCAAATGACAAACAATGAAATTTTGGAGGCGCTGCGTGAAAAGCTGGATAAAAACAACGACGCCTATCATAAGGAACAGATGCAGTGTTCACACTCGGTGCTGGTCGGCCGTGCACAGGAGATTGCTGCCAATTCACTTGTTTACAATGAGCTATATGGCGGCGGCTATTCTATTGACCACATGGAATATCTGCTGCGGTTTGAAAATCCGCTGGAGGTTGTGCGGGATCAATGGCTGAATGAACAGAATGTTTCACACGATGAGGAAATGAGCCACGTCCTGTGGAATATTGCGGACAAGGGGGATGCTGAGCAGGATTATATGCTGGACAAAGCCTTCCGTCCGCCCGAACAGGAGGTGCGCCTATGCTGAAGCATCTCCGGTCCCGGCGTGGTGAGGGGTATATCGATGTGGCAGTGCTGGTGCTGTGCGTGATGCTGGTCATCGCCGTGGCGGTCAGCGTTCTGCCGGTGTTTGTGACCAAGAACCAATTGGATACCTATGCCGCCGAGCTGTGCCGGGAAGCGGAAATCGCCGGGCGCATCGGCAGCGAAACAACACTCCGGGCGCAGGTTCTCTCGGAAAAGACAGGGCTTTCCCCTAATATATCATGGTCAAAAACCGGAAGGCTCCAGCTCAATGAGGAATTTACCGTTACAGTCACCATGCAGGCGGATCTTGGCCTGTTCGGCGGCTTCGGGAGCTTTCCCGTTACCCTGAAGGCGCAGGCGTCAGGCAAAAGTGAGGTGTACTGGAAATGACAACTGGTAAAATATGTGATATAATTAGAAACAAAAAAGGCACGTCCTTCCCGCTCATTGTTGCGGTGACCTTGGCTCTTGTGATTATATTTGTCGGCATATCTGAGTACATCCGGCTGGTAATCATTGCCCAAGGTGTTCGCGATGCGGTACAGTCAGCCGTGATCTCGACAGTAAACGACAGCTATGACAATGTATATCACGGAGTACGGGAGGGCTACAGCGGAGCTTATCAGCCCTCTGCTGAGAACTTTGCGGAAAGCCTGGACTACGGCGATATGTACAGCAGGATGGATCAACTGCTGGGGCTGAGACGTGAAAACGGATACCATGTGAAATATGCCGGAAACGCGGTGGAGTTCCGTTTGTCGGCTCTTTCCGTTTCCCTCAAAAATATGCCATTAGCCCCAGCGAATCCTGATAATTCTAAGGGGTTTCTGGCGGATGCGACTATACGATTAGAGGTTCCTGTATACTTTGGGGGCAAAAGCCTGCCTCCTATGACGATTAACCTCAAGGTGCAGGCAAAATATATGCCGCTATTTTAATGAAACTAAAATAATCGTAGACTTATGGAAAATTTTGTAGTATGGTGTGGTTGAAAGGACCAAACCAGCAACCTTTGAAAAGGGGGTAAAACCTATGAAGATTACTGACAGAACAAAGAAATGGCTTACCATCGCCGGGCTCGGCGTGGTATGTATAGTCCTTGTTATAGTTATAGCCTCGCAGTTTAAAACGGAGGAACCCAAAGAAGTGTCCGTTCAGCCTTCATCAACGGCAATGGATGCGGTCACTCCCAGCACTCCTTCCACAGATCCAACCAATACACAGGTAAACGCTCAGCCAATTGATTCGACTGTGACTCCTGCAACCTCAACAGACACCGGTGATTCTACCGGCACCGATCAGAGCATTCAGGCAGAGGTTACAAAGCCTCCGGAACCGTCGCAAGAAGCAAAGACCGATCAGTCCAAAACTCCCGATGGCCAAAAGGTGGACACAGTGACTCCGGTGGAACATGACAATGTACCAACTCCGGCTCCGGAAACATCTACGCCAAAGGCAGGAGATAAAAATGATAAAGGGCAGATATGGTTTCCTGGTTTTGGATGGGTCGATGATGAAGGAGCAAATACCGGAACAGTAGTGGATGGTGAGGGTGATATAAATAAACCGGTTGGAAACATGGATTGATTTATAACAAACTTTATATAGAGCAAGAAGCACCGTAAAAAATGGTGCTTCTTGCTTTTTAAGGAGGTAGCCTATGAAACAGCGTCTCAGTGTTTTTCTTATACTGGTGCTGCTTTTTTCTTTCTTTCTTCCCGTTACAGCTGATGCCGAGGGCGACGGAAATATCGACCACGGTGGTGGTGGAATGGGGAGCGGCAACGGCGAAAATTACTGGAATCCCGGAGATGAAGGGGTCAGAATCACTGTTGTTCGTGCAAGTGACCGGGCTGTCGTTACCACGCCAATAGATTTTACAGATAAGGCGCCTTCCAGTACAACAGCTCATTTCGGAAAAGTCAGCAAGCTACAATACAACAGTGGAACATCACTTACGCCACATATGAATGGTTATACTTACAACACCCCAGGCATAGCCATGCCACGCATTATAAGCTCCGGTAGCGGACAAGCAGATATTGATGAAATTAAGAGATATTTCTGTTCTGAATACACTTTAATGCGTATATCCGATGTTACTGGTATGGATTATGAAGTGCTCATAAACGGTCAATATAAAATTCTTTTAGAACCCATCGCCTATATGACATTTCAGGGAGTCAAAATGGCCATGACCGCCACCGAGGCCGCGCTTTTTGACCAACAACTGAATGGTGGCCTACGGAGCAAGATGGTTTCGCTTAGCCATAAAAACCTACCATTGGCAATGTTTCTTGAAACCCCGGATCTTGGTTATCCGGCATGGGACGGATCTACGACCACCGCTGCATCAAACACCGATATTATTTCTTCCCTTGGACTTGGTATTGTGCGCTTCAATGAAGCAGAGCCGGAGCCTCCGGAGGTCACCACTTACGACTATGAGTACCGGATCAATACAGAGGTCATCACCTCGGTGACTGTGAGAGGCGGTCAGGCAGATCCGGACAAGCCTGTCACGGCGAGATTTACAATCGGCGGCCAGACATATACCGTAAGCGGCGTGTACTATCCGGAAGGTGACAGCCAGCTGGTGTGGGTTCGCTGGACAACTCCGTCCACTCCACAGACCATGAACATTCATGTATCGGTATCGGGCGGCGGCTCGGCAAGTCAAGGGATCATCACTGCAAAGATCGTGGACCTTTCCGTAAACGATCCACCCAATCCGGTGGCTGATGACCGTAACAATTCCTACTCCAGTACCTCCGCACCCAATAAGCCGCAGAAAACCTCGTCCTCCTGGGGCGTGTGGCATCCAAGGTGGCATGCCTATTGGGTATGGCATGGAACTGAAGAAGATGGATACTGGTGTGACCATGGCTGGTGGGAGTTCGACTGGTACGCTTACAATGCAAGCCTTTCAGCTTCCATGAGCGTCGTCCCGGATGCAAAAGCTCCAACGGCATCCGGAAAATTGATGAAAAGCGGATATGGAATTAATCAAACAGTCACTGCAAATGTCAGCACAAACCAATCTTCGGCGGTAACCGAAGCGCAGAACGCGGTAACCTATTTCCCTGAATTCCAATACAAAACGTATTGGCGTCTGCTGGAAAGAACTAGCCGGGGATACAGCTCTAAATTTGAGTTCGCATCCAACAAATACTCGACATACAAACGCCGGACGCATTTCACTCCCATATGGTTCCCGGATGGAAGCTACACGCCGTACACCTGGCTCGCCGACTGCTGGACGCCCGCAGGAATGCTCAGTATTAACCTCACCGACTCGGTGACTATCCGGGGAAGCCTTTGGGATGACTGGCACATCGCACCGGTAAAGCCATGAGCAAAAGAATCATAAAATAAAGAGCTGTTCTTTGAAGATTTCGAAGAGCAGCTCTTCATAATTTTTACGGTGCTTTTTACTCCCCCTCAGATATCAGAGAAGGCTCGTCTAGTAACAGTTGAAAAATCTGCTTGGAGCTTTCCCTGTCCCGATAAGTGAGCGAGTACAGCAGATCGTTGGTAATCCCCTGAAGAAAAGCCGCCATTGCAGTAACAATCAGAAACCGCTGGCGGAACAGCAGGTTCAGGTTCTTCATTGCTTCCTCATCTCTAAGCACCTCAACAATTCGGTCATATAGCTTACGAAAATCACTGACATCTAAGACATCATGTGCATTCGACTCAATTCGCCCGTAATATTCCTCGCTCATGCTACCAAGACAGCGTTCAAAAAGAACGGAGCAATATATAGAAACCTTGGTGGCACGTTCCTGAGATTTCAACGGATGTGCTTCGATGTACGCTTTGACTTCATTGTATAATGGGTGGTCTGTGTTTTGGGGATCGCCACTGAGTATTCCGGAACATAAACCATTTAGGATTCCTCCGGTCTCAAACCCTTCCGATGCAGCCTCATAGGCCAGTATCTCGTTCGACGTCTCAAAAAGATAGGATAGATACTTGTCCAGCAGATATCCCTGTTTTCCCAGCTTTGTCCGAATCTCGGCTGCCTGTTTGATGAATTCAACAAATGAAATTTTTAGATGTTTCACTGAGGCATCTCCAAGAAAACCGGACTCGTTTTCAAAAATGTTCATGTTTTCTCCCGACCTTTCTTATTTAGTCGGGAGGTTCCCCAATAGGCAAAAAAGCGTACACTAAGGCGAGCGGCTCAGCCGCCATGACCCCTTGCATACGCCTAAACTTATTGTAAAACACCATGAAAAATGGTAATATGGAAGCGTCATAGTGCCGTTTACGGTTGCGCGGGGTGGTTGGTTCACCTTTCGCAGGGCTGGTGTGTCGTTAGCACACCAGTCTGCTATGACGTTTTTTCGTTCGGGAAAACCCCCGTGGTAATAGTAACGCTCTGAAAGGATAATATGTCAAGAGAGTACTTAAATCTTACACTCCTATCTGGATGCCGGTCATGCTGGTAAAACCATAAACATCAGAAAAAAGAAACGGGACCGCAAGGCTAAAGCTTTGTGGTCTTTTTCTGTGCAGTGCGTCCAGCGAAGCTGGACCACACTTGCCGGTGAAAGTCCGGTACGGGTAATTGCCAGGAAGCCCGTTAGCTAATCCCGGTGCGTCACAGTAATGTGGGGTACTGAGCGGGAGGATAAAGTACCTGACTAAACAGCAGGGCAAGCGAAGATGCAGACCGTAACATAAAGTGAATTCTGCCGCATCGTCAAAAAGGTCTCTGGTTACAGAGGTATTAAGGGAAGTCGAGCCTTGTGTATATGGGCGAAGACCATGGAAGATGGGAAGAACTTGGACAGCGCCATCGAAGAATCCCTCGGTGTATAGGAAACGGTATGTATTGAAAGTGTGGTTTGGAACTGGAGAGACCCTACTTTGCACGGTGAAAGCTGTAAATAGGATTCATATAAGCGGATTAAGCGAAATTGATATTCTGCAGAGAGGGAGTCGGAGGAGTTCATAGTACTGATGATAATGCAGACAACAAAACTGCAAGAAGGGAAGGAACTCTACTTTATTCAAGTATTCCAATGGAGGTAAGAGCGAGTGAATGCCCAAAAGGCTAACAACACCATAGAAAAAATTCGACAACTTCAGAGGAAGCTATACCTTGCAGCCAAGTCAGACAGCAAGCGAAGGTTTCATGCCCTTTTTGACAAGGTATACCGAATGGATATCCTGTTGGAAGCATGGAAGAGAGTAAAAGCCAACGGTGGGGCAGGTGGTATCGATAAAGTCACAATAGCGGATGTAGAAGCCGATGGGGTCGAAAGATTTCTGCAGGAAATACAACAGGAGTTGAGGACAGGGAAATACCATCCGAAGGCGGTCAGAAGGACATACATACCAAAAGGCAATGGAGAGCAAAGACCGTTGGGTATTCCAATCATCAAGGACAGGGTCATACAGATGGCGGTAAAGATAGTAATTGAGCCGTTGTTTGAAGCTGACTTCAAGGAATGCTCCTATGGGTTCAGACCTAAAAGGAGCGCACACCAAGCCTTAGATAGAATCCGAAAGGATACTGCCAAGAAAGGCTGGTGGATTGTAGACGCTGATATCAAAGGGTACTTCAACAACATCAACCACAAGAAGCTAATGCTTATGGTGAAGCAAAGGATATCAGACAGAAGGATTCACAAGATGATATGGAAATGGCTCAAGGCAGGAGTAATGGAAAACGGAGAACTGACGGAAAGTAAATTGGGAAGCCCTCAAGGTGGAGTTATATCACCACTTTTGGCCAATATCTATCTCCACTACTTTGATTGCAAGTGGGAATACCACTTTAAACACCTAGGCAAACTCATAAGATACTGTGATGATTTTGTAGTAATCTGTAGGACAAAGAAAGAAGCAGAACACGTTTTAAAAGCTGTGAAATCAATTATGGGAAGACTGGAACTAGAACTACATTCGGAGAAGACCAGGCTGGTGAGTATGTGGGATGGTAAGGAAGGCTTTGATTTTCTAGGTTTCCATCACAGAAGGAAAACAACTGAGACATCAGGTGGGCAAAAATTCAGTGAGACACATCAATTCCCCTCCAAGAAAGCCATGCAAAAGATGAGGGATAATATCAAATGGGTATTTGCCAGCAGGTCAACGTTGCTGCTGGATGTACGCAAGATGATTGAAATTCTGAATCCCAAAATCATAGGCATGAGAAATTACTACGGCCTAAAGAATGCAGGAAAACAGCTAAATAAGATTGATTGGTATATCATAAAGAAATTTACCTTATGGTATAACTACAAGACACAGAACAGAAGGCGGTATGCTGGTATTTCAAAAGCCCGGAAGGTTATTTACAACAATGGATTACAGAAGCTTGTAGTCTAATGAATGCTGAAGGAAGAAGAATATCGGAAAGCTGTGTGCGGGAGAATCGCATGCACAGTTTGATGAAGGGGTCGGTGGGAAGATTTATTTTCCCACCGACCTACTCTACAAAATCAATATTGAAAGGTGGTAATTCTATGAAAATTAATCGAATCCTGCCTGTTCTCCTCGTGGTTCTGCTGCTGGGCTGCGTGCTCTGCACGACTGCCTATGCCGCGCCCAATGGCGACGTGGCCGGAGCAATTGAAAACACTTGGAACGACGCCTCCGGGCAGATCAAGACCGTGGTGAACAAGGTGGTATTCCCCGCAATCGACCTGATCCTCGCCGTATTTTTCTTTGCCAAGCTCGGCACAGCCTACTTCGACTACCGAAAGCACGGGCAGTTTGAATGGGCGGCGCCGGCGATTCTGTTCGCTTGCCTGGTATTCACCCTGACCGCGCCGCTGTATATCTGGCAAATCCTTGGAATGTAGGAGGTGCGAAATATGAATTACTTTGAACAGGAGCTTCGCAAGCTGTTCGGAAACGACCCGGCTATCTCTGATAAAAGGTTTATCGGCAGGGCTTTCTTCGGAAAGCTCTCCGACAGCCTCCGCGTAAGAGTCGAATTCGTCACGATGGGCACGGCGGATCATTACGAGGCGATCAAGGCAACCGTCATCAACCGAACCGACGGGCCAGTGGACGCTGTCACGCTGCGCTTTTCCGACCTGCTCGGCAGGAAAACGGTCAGCAATCCGAACTTCAGGGAAGGCGTCACCCCGTACATATGGAGGTATGGGGACAGAAGCGAATGGTATGTTTATCAGCCGACAAAAGCGGACTATGATCAGATATCCAAGGCTATCAACGATTACCTTGACGTATACCGTGAACCGAAGCTGGAGCCGGAGCAGTCCGGTCAGAACGAAAACGGCATGACAATGCGGGGCATGTAAATAACATTTTTCGGGAGCTTGTGTAAAAGCAGGCTCCCATATTTTTTATCCGGAAAGGAGGTGACCGCCCGTGTTTATATGGGATTTCGTTGCCGACACTGTGCTGGGGCAGATCGTCAACTGGTTCTACGGTCAGGTGATCGGCTTCCTAGGTAATTTTTTCACCGAGATGAACAACATGGGCGCCGACCTGTTCGATATGACCTGGGTGCAGTCCATCGTCCTGTTTTTTGTTTATCTGGCTTGGGCGCTCTACGGCACAGGACTGGTAGTCTCGGCCTTCGAGTGCGGCATCGAGTACCAGAACGGCCGAGGCAGCATCAAGGACGCAGCCATGAATGCCATTAAAGGCTTTATGGCTGTCAGTCTGTTCTCCGTCGTGCCTGTGGAGCTGTATAAGCTGTCAATATCTCTGCAGAGCAGCCTCACGGCTGGAATCACCGGCTTCGGAAGCGGCATCGACACCATCGCCAGCAACATTATCAGTGAACTGAGCGCGGCCGGAAGTCTTGAAAGCGCGGGAAGCGTTTTCGGTTTCGGCTCTGTCACCAGCCCGATCATGATGCTTTTTATCGTCATCCTCATGGGCTATGCCGTGATCAAAGTGTTCTTCGCTAACTTGAAAAGAGGCGGCATCCTGCTCATCCAGATCGCGGTCGGCAGCCTGTATATGTTCTCCGTCCCCCGCGGCTATCTTGACGGTTTTGTCAGCTGGAGCAAGCAGATCATCGGCTTGTGCCTGACCGCATTCCTGCAGTCCACCATCCTCATCGCAGGGCTCATGGTGGTTAAGGATCACGCCCTGCTTGGACTTGGGCTGATGCTGGCCGCCGGAGAGGTGCCGAGAATCGCCGGAGCCTTCGGGCTGGACACCAGCACCAAAGGCAATCTGATGAGCGCGGTTTATACCGCGCAGACCGCCGTTAATATGACGAGAACCGTGGTGAAGGCGGTGGCCGCGAAATGAAGCTGGTATATATCTGTTCGCCATACGCCGGGGATATCGAAAGCAACACCCGGTTTGCTAAAGCCGCCTGCCGTTATGCCGCAGAACATGGCTTCTCCCCTGTCGCCGTCCACCTGCTATACCCGCAAATATTGGATGACAGCATACCCGCCCAGCGGGAGATTGGCATCCTGATGGGGCTAAGGGTGCTGGCTTCCTGTGATGAGCTGTGGATATGCGGATCGCGTATCAGCCACGGCATGAGCTGTGAAATCGCGGAAGCCAAACGGCTCGGCATACCAATCAGACGCATAACAGAAGAACAAATACAAGGAGGCTGTCGCATGAAATACAACGATCCCGAAGAAAGAACAGTCGTGCCGGAGGAAACGCCTTCTTCCGGCATGAAGCTCCAATTGTGACTCCATCGCTGGTCATTGGAAGCCTGTTTGACGGGATCGGCGGATTCCCGCTGGCAGGCGTCCGGCAGGGCTTCACCCCTGTATGGGCCAGCGAAATCGAACCGTTCCCGATTGAAGTCACAAAAATACGGTTTCCGGAAATGCTCCATGTCGGCGACATTACAAAACTGAAAGGAGCCAGGCTTTCCCCCGTGGACGTGGTCTGCGGGGGTTCGCCATGCCAGGATTTATCGGTCGCAGGAAAACGCGCCGGACTTCAGGGCGAGCGTTCTGGCCTGTTCATGGAGCAGATCCGCGTCATAAAGGAGCTGAGAGAGCATGACGCAAGAAGAAAACGAACAGCTGACCTTGTTCGACTTAGACCCAGATATATGGTATGGGAGAACGTCCCCGGAGCTTTCAGCTCAGCGGACGGAGAGGACTTCCGTGCGGTGCTTGAGGAAACCTGCCGAATTGCTGACAGTACCGTTTCTGTACCTCGACCTCCGGGAGGGGTATGGAAGTCTGCTGGGGCCATATTGGGAAATCAATTCTCACTTGCTTGGCGGGTATACGACGCTCAATACTGGTCCGTCCCACAAAGGCGCAAAAGAATCTACCTTGTCGCGGATTTTGGAGGCCACACCGCACCACAAATACTATTTGAGCAAGACCGCCTGTTTGGGGATTCTGCGCCGGGCGAAGAAGCGCGGCAAGGAGCTTCCGACTGTTCTGAAGCAGGCACTGGAGATTCAGGCGGGAATCCGGCCGGCGGAATGACGGATAGCGGACCCGTTGCCTTCGCCTGCAATCAACGGGATGAGGTGCGGGATCTGCATGATGTGTCCGGCGCAATCCAGGCGCAGCCGGGTATGAAACAGCAAACTTTCATCGCCGCTGGCTTCTCGGCCGGTCAAGGTGAAAAAGCCGGAGGAATCGGTTATCAGGAGGAATGTTCTCCAACCTTGAAAGCGTCGGAAAGCGGCTCCAATATGGTGCCGTCCATCCTGTGCCTGAATGACCAAGGCGGCAACCGCATGGACGTGACGGAGAATATAACGGCAACGCTCCGCGCTCAAATGGACGGCCACCCGCCAATTGTGCTGGGCAGCCAGCAAGGCGGTGCTGAAATCTGTGAGGATTTATGTCCGACCATTACGTCGGCGGCGGGAACCAGTGGAAACAACCAGCCGGTTCTGTTTGAAAACCACGGCATCGACTCCAGGTATACCGGCCCCCACGCGGTGGCTCCGACCATGTCCGCCCGCTATGGAACAGGAGGCAACAATGTGCCGCTCATTTCACAGGAAACGGAAACCTATTGCATCGCCGGAAACATCATAGACCGGCAGGACCACAACGGCGGCAACGGCATGGGCTTCCAGCCGGACATCAGCTACACGCTGAATACCGCTGATCGGCATTGCGTTTTCTCCCAGCAACGGAGCGACGAATATGTTTCAAACGATGTGGTCAGTACGCAGAGCGCAAGACAATATAAGGACTCGACCGACCTTGTGTGTGAGATGGACATCGCCGGCCTTGACTGCCGGAACGGTATTGAAAACGGCGACTTAAGCGGAACACTCCAGTCCAAGACGGACGGCGGGTACTCTCTGAATAACGTGCATCCCGTCCGCATCGGAAAGCTCATCAGGCGGCTCACGCCTCTGGAATGCGAAAGGCTCCAGGGCTTCCCTGATTACTGGACGGACATCCCTGGCGCCTCAGACAGTGCAAGGTATAAAGCTCTCGGCAACAGCGTTGCGATTCCCTGTGTGGAGAATGTTCTCTGGGGTATCGCTTTTTTTATGCGAAAATTCTACGAAGAACAGGAGGAATCCGAATGTACATCTACCCCGACAACCTGAAATCCAAGGCGGTGCTGTGGCTGTGGCAGCTCAGAGATATCGGCGTCATCGGCGTCGGCCTTTTGCTTTCTGTGTTTGCACTGGCTCAGCTTAAGTCCCTGCCGCCTGTCGTCGTCACGGCTCTCTATGCCTTCCTGACCATCCGTTTCGATGACACCAGCATTTTGGACTTTATAAAATACGCCTGCGCTTTCTTTATCACGAAGCAGCAGACCTACGAATGGGGGTACGGAAAGCAATGAACAGAAAAGAAAAAAAGACGGCAAAGCAAAAGCAGTACACCCGCCAGCTCATCAACACCAAGAACATCACCGATTACAGTCTGTTGACTGGCCGCGGCGATGAGCTGGTGTATTTTATCGTCAAGCCCACCAACATTTCCGTCCTGTCCGAGGACAGCGTATCAGCGCGAATCTATGCCCTGATGACCGTGCTTAAAGGGATGGCGGAGTTGGAATTCCTGTGCCTGAACAGCCGTGAAAACTTCGAGGACAACAAGCAGTTCCTGAAAAAGCGAATGGAACAGGAGAACAATCCCGCCGTCCGCAGGCTGCTGGAACATGACCTCCACCACCTTGACCGGATACAGGTACAGATGGCAACAGCCAGAGAATTCCTCGTAGTCATCCGGCTGAAAGGCGAAAAGGAATCAGAGGTATTCCCATATTTAAACCGTATCGAAAAGACTCTGCGGGAGCAGGGCTTCTCCTCCAAGCGGGCGGAACGGGAGGACGTCAAGCGCATGTTGGCGATTTACCTTGAGCAAAACGTCACGACGGAGCGCTTTGAGGACTTCGATGGAGAGCGCTGGATTGTTCTGAATGAATGAAATATATGGAAAGGAAGTGAACCCCATGGCACATCAAGGCAAGACACGGGCGCCGCAGACAGATGACGTCCGCATACAGGAATTCCTCGATATGATCGCCCCGTCTGTGATTAAATTTTCCACGGACTATTTCATTTGCGGCAATACCTACCGTTCGGTATGGGCGCTGCGGGAGTACCCGACCGCCACCGAGGAACAGGCTATCCTGCGCCACCTCGGAGAAAAGGACGGCGTAACCCTTCACATATACACCAGGCATGTGACTCCCGTGGAGGAACGGAAAATCATATCAAACGCCGCAAATAAGAACCGGATGCAGAGAAGCAGCACCCAGGATTTACAGCAGACGGTTACGGCGGAAAGCAATCTGCAGGACGTGGCGACCATCGTCGCACAGATGCACCGGAGCAAGGAACCGCTCCTTCACGCGGCTGTTTACATCGAGCTGTCCGCTCACGATCCCGACCAGCTAAAGCTCCTGCAGACCGAGGTGCTGACCGAGCTGGTGCGGAGCAAGCTCAACGTGGACAGGCTCCTCCTCCGTCAGCAGCAGGGCTTTATTTCTGTCATGCCCTCCGGCTGGAACGTGTTCGGCGACCAGTTTGAACGGGTGCTGCCCGCCAGCTCGGTCGCCAATCTTTATCCCTTCAACTACAGCGGCAAGACAGACCCCAACGGCTTCTGCCTCGGCAGGGACAAATTCGGCAGCAATATCCTCGTGGATTTCAACAGGAGGGCTGACGATAAGACCAACGCCAACATCCTCATCCTTGGTAACTCCGGTCAGGGCAAGAGCTATTTGCTAAAGCTCATTCTCTGCAATCTCAGGGAATCCGGCATGCGAATCATCTGCCTTGACCCCGAAATGGAGTTCGAGGATCTCACCAATAACCTGGGCGGCTGCTTCATCGATCTGATGACCGGAGAGTACATCATCAATGTCCTGGAGCCAAAGACCTGGGATGAAACCGGCGACCCTAAAGATGCCGAAGCGCCCCAGGCGTTCCGGCAGACCAGTAAGCTCAGTCAGCACATCAGCTTTCTCAAGGACTTTTTCAGGACGTACAAGGATTTCGATGACCGCCAGATCGACACCATTGAGATCATGCTCGGCAAGCTCTACGACAAATGGGGCGTCACCGACCACAGCAATTTTGACAGGCTGAAGCCGGACGATTACCCCATTCTCTCCGACCTGTATGAGCTGATTGAGGAAGAATACAAGACCTTTGACGAAAGCCGACGCCAGCTCTATACGGCGGACATCCTGCGGGAAATTTGCCTCGGGCTTCACTCTCTGTGCAAGGGCGCGGAGTCAAAATTCTTTAACGGGCACACCAATATCAAAAACAGCGAGTTCGTGACCTTCGGTGTCAAGGGGCTTCTGCAGGCCAGCAAAAATCTGAGAAACGCCCTGCTGTTTAATGTGCTATCCTACATGAGCAATGAGCTCCTCACCACCGGCAATACCGCTGCCAGCATCGACGAGTTCTATCTGTTCCTCTCCAACCTGACTGCCGTGGAATATGTCCGAAATTTTATGAAACGTGTCAGGAAGAAAGACAGCGCCGTAATCCTCTCCTCGCAGAATCTGGAGGACTTCAATATCGAGGGAATCAGGGAGTATACCAAGCCGCTGTTCTCCATTCCGGCTCATGCCTTTCTGTTTAACGCTGGCAACATCGACAAGCATTTCTATATGGATTCCCTGCAGCTGGAGGAATCGGAATACAACCTTATCCGGTATCCCCAGCGGGGTGTATGCCTGTATAAGTGCGGAAACGAGCGGTATAACCTTGTGGTTCAGGCTCCTGAACATAAGGCGGCGCTCTTCGGAAAGGCAGGCGGACGATGACGAAAGGGGTGAGAAAGCATGGAGATGAAGGAACAGCGCTTCGGAGTAGAAATTGAAATGACAGGCATAACAAGGCAAAAAGCGTCTGAAATAGCGGCTTCTCACTTCGGTACAGCTTCCCATTATGATGGCAGTTTTTACAAAACATATTCCGCGCTGGATGGACAAAACCGCAAGTGGAGCTTTACCTACGACAGCAGCATCACTGCCCAGCAGAAAGTCGGAAGAACAATAGTAGAAGCCTCTGATGAGTATAAAACCGAGATGGTCACTCCCATCTGCCGCTACGAAGATATTGAAACCATACAGGAGCTTGTGAGAAAACTCCGCGGCGCTGGGGCGATTGTGAATAACAAGTGCGGTATCCATGTTCATATAGACGCCTCTCCCTTTAATGCCAACACCCTGCGAAACATCACCAACATCATGGCATCCAAAGAGGATCTGATTTACAAGGCAATGCAGGTGGAGGTGGCGAGAGAGCGGCAGTATTGTAAAAAGGTTGAGCAGAGCTTTCTCGAAGAACTGAACCGCAAAAAGCCCCGGACGCTGGATGCGGTCAGCCGCATCTGGTACAACGGTAACGATGGGCGCCATGAGCATTATCATGACAGCCGCTATCACTGCCTGAACCTTCACAGCGTGTTCCAGAAGGGTACTGTTGAGTTCCGGCTCTTTAATTCCA
>Ga0209347_1002775_pt1 | contig 22176 bp, 21 predicted proteins | sample AutmiccommuBRH23_FD_187382 | JGI IMG/M metagenome (GOLD analysis project Ga0209347, IMG submission 187382) | Deep subsurface microbial communities from Mt. Terri, Switzerland - Autotrophic microbial communities BRH/23 (SPAdes) (version 2) | ecosystem: Environmental > Aquatic > Deep subsurface >...
CCCGCCACGACCCGAGGAATTGGGAGGTATCGCGACTGAGCAACACGCCGGCTCTCGACGCAAAGGCACATCCTGTGCTCCGTCTGACTCAGCCTGAGATCAACGCTTCTTTGACTCACGGGCTTTCGCCCACGGGAAATCCGCTGATTGACGGTGGCACCAGCCTGCAGCTGAGCGGCCTTTATCGGAAGCATCCTGCGTCGGGCGTCTTTGGCGTAACGACGGTTCCGGTCTGGTCACTGGCTCTGGCTGACAACGTTCCGGCTCTTGAGGAGTGGCTACGCGCATGGCGAGCACTGGCGGGCGTTCCGACCGAGGAGGAAGAGGCCAAGCCGACAGGCGTTTTTCAACCGACACAACGGCATTTCTCCGTTCTGCTTTACCTTGCTTCCGGTGAGTTCAAGGACCGGTCCGACGCTTTGGCCGCTCTAGCGTGGAATGAGACGTTCGATTTAGAAGGGGTGAACGTGACCGGGTTGCTGGATGCTTTGGAAGCCGCTGGGTTTGTTGCCGGTGGCACTCTGACGGAAAAAGGGCAAACCGCCCTGCTTGAAAGCCCATACCGCACCTATGCGGAAGCCTACCTGAAAACACGATGACTTCTACAAAAATATCCACCAGCCTGGTTCAAACCCTTGCCGTGCAATCCCAAGTCAATCTGCCCGGCACCGCTGGCCGGTTGCTGAAGCAGATTCGGGATCTGGAAAACCTCGCTCCCAGGTTTTTGGAAGCCGGCCTGGTCTTGACTGTGGACCGTCCAAGTTCACTGGATACACGGCTATCCGGAATCTCAACCTGGTCGACCACGGAAAAACTTGCCGGTGGTTTCCTCTTTGTCAGCGCCGCGCTGCGGATGGATCTTCGCTTTGAGCGAAACGCTCTTGCCACGGAAGGAACGGATAGCACGAGCGCGATCGACGACATCGATTTTCAGGACCAGTCGAAACGTCTCCAGTTGATCGAAATGAGGCAGGCCTATGAAATGGCGGACCGGGCAATGAGACAGGAGACTCGTCCTCGTATCCTCTCTTTGGAGGGGCCGCTGGTGGTTAACCGCAGCATGGTTCCTCTTGGTAAATCGTCTCAACACGCAGGCGAATACGAGAAGGCCATTGAGGCGATTCGCAACTTCTGGCAGCAGCATAAAGAAAACCTCTTCCCGTGGAACCCAGAGGGAACGATCGTCGTCGGAATCGCAACAGATCGGGTGGGAGCGATAGCCGCCATCCCGCGACAAGACCTCCGGACCCCCGAGGGCCAAAAACAGCTTTTACGTTGCGACCTTCCAAATAACGCCTCGTTACGTGATCTAAATGAGCAGCTCTCCTCCATCGCCGGCATTGGCGAAAAGCGTTTCGTTCGCGGCATCCTCGGCTCCAACAGCCGCACAGCAGCTTTCAAGATGAATGTGCAGACCCCACGAATGGAACCAGCGGATTTGATCGAGAAGGAAGCGATCATCGGCTTCCACTACCGCAGCAACGTCCGGGCCGACCCGCTGTTGGTTCAATTGCTGGGCAATGATGAGACTTGGACGAAGGCCCAGCTCAACGAGCTCGCCGGAGTTCTAATAGCCGCCACGGTCCAGCAGAAAGGGTCTGCGGTTCCGGTGCCGTTTCAGCTCGCGGACCACCAGCTCCGCGCGCTCAAACCTTTTCTTAAACAGTATTGTTTTGCCATGCGGCAGGAATTGAAGAATCGGGACATCGAAGATTCCTGGCTCTCTGACCTTGATATCGAAAACTGATCTTAGAATGAAACACCAGGTCCTTGGAAAGCTAATCGGCAATACGGGCGATCCCCACAACCTCAGCATGGCACTGAACTCACCGTTCGGCGGGCGGCGTGGAGAGTTCGTACGGATTCGTCACCAGGAGAGGCGGGAGGAGCCCGAAACAGACGTCCTCGGCCGAATCGTTAGCGTCAGCCGCAGTAACCTTCTCTATAACTCCGGCATGGGTGACGGCGTGAACGACCTGGAGCTGATGCCTGGGGCCAAGATCTCCGGCGACAGCCTGTTTGCTCGGGTCGAGTTGATTGGCTACAAGGACCCGGCGAGCGGTCAGATCAAGATCCCTCGACGCCCCATGGACCCCGGCGCAAAAGTGATGACCGTCGACTATCACTTTTTAAGCGAGTTCTACGAGTTCTCCGAAGAGAGCAGCCTTCATATCGGCAATCTCGTGGGGTATGACCGGGGCGACAATATCGTCCCCGTCTTTCTGGATGTAAATAATCTCGTAACGGAGCACCTTGCGGTTCTCGCAATGACAGGAGCGGGCAAGTCCTATACCGTCGGCCGTATCATCGAGCGCCTCGTGGCGCAGTTCAATGGGACTGTCGTTGTGTTCGATCCCCATGGAGAATACGGGAAAGCTCTCCTGGACGGGAGATTACAGTTCGCGCCTGAGGTGGAGCATGAGGATCCACGCGACGCCACCGCGATTCCTCAGATTCAGAAGCAGATAACCCGGCTATACGAAAATGGCGCAGGCGTTCTCGTTTACACGCCTCAGACAGCGTCGTTTCGATCTAAATACGCAGGTAAGAACACGGAGTTGGCGCTCCAGTTCGATCACATCGAAATGGACGACATACAGGAGATCCTTCCTGGGCTTACCGAACCGCAGCAGCGCGTCCTGGACGTGGCTATCCGTTATTGGAGGATCATCGAGCCGAAGGAACCGCGAGACATCAATCGTCTTCGTTTTCTTCTTGGAGATGGTTTGGATGAATTGCGGAATTGGGATCAGTTGTCTCAGGCCGAGGCAACCGCTCTCTCTAGCCGGAGCGCCGCCGTCGCGTCGATGAAGTTGGCACGTGTCCTGAGCGAGGCGCAGAGCTTCTTCACCCCGGCCCTCGGAAGTCCGACCGACATCTATTCCATGATCGGGCGCTCCGGGGAGCAGAAGGGACGCCTCGTTATTGTGGATCTTCAGGGACTCAGTGACACCGCGAAGCAGATCATCGCTGCCATTGTATCGAGCGAAGTGCTGAAAGCCGCCTCCAGCAAAACTGCCCCGACGCGCCCATGTTTCCTGGTATATGAAGAAGGCCACAGCTTCGCGCCGGCTGGCCAAGCCGCCATCAGCCATCGAATTATCAAGAAAATCGCAGGGGAAGGACGGAAATTCGGCGTGGGATTTGGGATTGTTAGCCAGCGCCCGTCAAAGCTGGATCCCGATGTTACCTCACAGTGCAATACTCTGATCACCATGCGCCTGAAAAATCCGGACGATCAGCGATTCATTTCGAAGGCCTCTGACATGGTGAGCAAGGCCGATATCGACGAACTGTCGAGCCTGTCGACTGGCGAAGCGTTGATCTCTGGTCGATCGATTCCGGCGCCGCTCCTGGTCAAGATCGGGACGAAGGCTCTCGTGCATGGCGGGCAATCACCTGAGGTCCTTCATCTCTGGGGGCGGTGGAATGCTGAGTTAGTGGAGCAATGATTCCTGACGGACCAAAGCAGATGGAAATCGCGAACGATCTGTTTCCTCAGATCGTCGTCCCGGGGCTGCCGGACTATTCCTGTAACATCCACAGCTTTGGGTGCAGCTTTTGGACCCTCCTGGGCCACCGAGCGGGTTTTTCCGCCATGTGTGAGATGCCCGCCCCCAATGCAGGTATCGCGGCATTGAAAGGGGAGAACGTCATTTCGGATAGTGCATGGTTCGCCAAGGATCAGACCCATCCGGAGGTTCTCGTTGAGTTTGAGCGCTACTCCGCGGCGGGCGATGCTGCCAAGCTTAGCGCCAAGGTGAAGAATTTGCTGTTGGGTTACTGGCGTTGGAACCAGTGCCCAAAAGTGCTCGTGCTCGCGTATTGGACAAAGGGCCTGCGGGACCTCCCTGATCATCAGACGATTCGTGCGATAATACAGAACGGTTTTTCGACAGCAGCCCGCGAAGCCGTTCCGGGAACGCGGCAGGTGGGGATCCGGTTCTTTCAGTTTCTTTTTGAAGCAGACGCACAGGGTCGGTGCAAACTGGTCCGCATTATCGAAAGGGGGAGCAAGTGATCAGAAAAGGATTCTTTATGCCCAGCGCCGACCGCCGCCTGGGTGATCGCTACGAATTGATCGAGTGCCTCGGCGATGGCAGCCATGGGTGGGTATGGAAAGCCCAGCGCCTCGAAGACAATGCAATAGTCGCGCTCAAGATCCCCAAGGACCAGGGAAGCAGCAATGCGGAGCTGGAGGAGGGGGCGCTTCTGATCAACACCCCGCCGCATCCAAATGTCGTATCCATTCATTGGATGGGCCCCGTTCCACCGGAGCGCTGGTTTGTCATAGAAATGGAGTATTTCCCGAGCCGCACCCTCGCGCAGGTATTTGAAGATAAGGAGACGAGCTATTCCGCGAGCTACCGCTCCATCTTCACGACGTATGGATTTGTGCTGCAGGGAGTAATGCACCTGCACACGCTGGGGATGGCCCACGGCGACATCAAACCGCACAACATCCTCGTATCCGGTGAACAAGTTAAAATCACCGACTTCGGGTCCAGCCTTCAGCCGGAGGAGATGTATGTGCGCAGTCGCGAGAATGGTGGCACGATCCTCTACTCGGCTCCGGAGATGTTGGGAATCCTGGGACCTGGCCGGGGCAAGGCAAATCCCTACCTCGCCGACATTTATTCGCTTGGTGTTCTTCTTTATTACCTTCTGACCTCACGACTGCCGCACGAGACATCCAGTCAGGTGGAACGTCACACGCCGTTTCCACGGCCTCGCGAGATCAACAGCTCCATCTGCCCGGCGGCCGAACAGTTTGTACTGAGGTGCTTGGCGGAAAAGCCTGAACTTCGCTGGCCCTCTGTCGAAAGCATGGTCGCCGAGCTGCCGAACATTCGACGTTTACAACTCGAATATTCGACCGATGTAGGGCAGAGGATTTCTTTGCCTGAGGCTGCGGATTGGTCCACCGACGTCATGGCAGATTTCGAAGAGCGCAACTATCAAGCAGCCGAAATCGCTGCCCACCGTCACTTCGAGGCTACGAGAGATGAATACGCCTTTCTTCTGATGGTGCAGGCGGCCGCACGCGATGGCCGCCACTTCGATTGCCTAAAATACCTGGACCGTCATCCTGATTTCTCCCGTCCACCAGCTAAATACGCAGACGAACTGCGCGTGCTCAACTTGGATGCATTCATGGCAGTCCGTAAACTTGCCGAGGCAGAGAAGGTGGTCGACGAGCTTCTGGGCGAAGGGAAAGAAACTCGATCCTTGCTGATGAAGAAGGCATCTCTTTTCGGTCTGCAAGCTCGCTACGAGGAGGCACGAGTTCTATTGCTACTAATGAATCGGCAGTATCCCCATCGCCCGGAGGTCCTCAAGAAGCTAGTAATGGTAAATGAGCAGCTGCGAGATACTTCGAAAGCGGCGGCGTTTCTTAAAGCATATCGAGTCATCTCTCCGAATGATTCTTGGGCGTTGTCAAAAACAAATGAATATGTCGCGCTAGGTCTGGCTTGAATCACGTGAGGCAAAGTCCGCCTCCCTTCCGACAGAAAGGCACCATCACGTGTTGACGAGCTCTTGTAGCCACCTCACCGCGTCGAGCGATGGACAATCGAGTTCCCGGTGAACTCGTAAGCCAGGGATTTTTCGTTGTCGGTCTGGATCATGAGGTAGGAGCCGTTGATGTGGGCGGAGACGGCTTTGCCGGTGTGGGGCATCTGGCCGCAGACGTAGTTGCCGTTTGCGTCGTAGCAGTAGACGTTGCCGTCGTTTTGGACCTTGGCGTGGACGGGAGTGTTCATGGCGGAATGTTCAGTGGTTTTCGGTTTCTTCTTGTTGTGGTGCCATCCCGGAAGGTTGATTCGCTCTCGGGACCACGGTGGAGGACCTGTTTTCATCAGGTTGAAAAGGTTCGGTGTGCGGGAGGTATGCTCGGAAGGCGGTTCGGAACCAGATGTTGCAGTAGTCGAGTTCTAGCTCGAGCGGATCTTTCTGGATAACTGTCACGTAAGGGTTCAGCTGGATCACCACTTCCAAGGGGCCTCTCTGCCCGGCCTCGAGTGCCGTTATTTGTTCCCATATCGCGCGCTTCCCGGAGACGGCTTCGGCGTTCCCACCGCCGGGCATGGTCAGTTTGAGGTAATCACTTTCGCAGTCTGGTGAAGCGACCGGGAAAGCATCCTTGAGGAGGTAGACGGTGAAGTGGCCGTTTGAGCCGAGCTCGCATGGACCTGAGGTGGCTTCGGGGAAACGCGGATCGAAGAACTCCGGCGGGTGCTGCAGGCTGATGGCGTCAGCGGTGAGGGAAAAGCGAACATGAAAATATCGGTGGCCCGCATACTTATTGACGTGGATGTTCGGGGCCGCGTTGAGTCCAAGGGAGAGGCCTAGGAAGGAGAGGAGGGAAAATAGGCGCATGGTTTGGATTTAGACTTGGTCGGAGGCTGCTTTTTGGGTCAGCCCCAGCATGCGGCAGAGGATTCTGGAGCGCTGGATCCCGGCGGAATCCATGATGAGCACGGTTCGGCCACGCGCGAGGCGCTCCTGTACCAGAACTTTTGCCGCGGTGGCGATCTCGGGGGCGACGGGTCCGTAGTCGGTCGTGCGGAAGGAGAACACTTCGAATCGAGAAGAGGAGCTGCCGGATTGACCATTGAGAAAACATTCGAAGCCCTCGGCGTCGGGGAAGGAGTAAAAGGAGTATTCGTCGGTGCCATCGGGTTTCGTGCCGAGCAGTGAGATGATGGCGAAGCGTTCCGCTCGGGGAAGTCCTTGCCTCCAACGCCTGACTACACGATCCGGAACGGATGCCCGCGAGCCGAGCATGCGTCCTGGGCGGGCACAGGAGAAAATCCTGCGCATGGGGTCGGGATCCGAAGGCCATCGCCATGCGATGAGATTGAGTGGCTCGGCGGGCAGGGGCTGATAAGGAACACCGAGCAGCTTCCCTACTGTTTCTTAGAAGTCTTGGCTCCAGTTCCGGGCAGTGGCAAAACGGAGGTATTTATCGGCGGCTTGCTGATACAGTTCCGGCGGGCCTTTGCCTCGTGTCAGCAGCTTCACGTAGGCGAGACCTTTTCCGAGGCAGCCCGCGCAGGAGGGCTGCTCTACTCGGGCGACCAATCGGAGGATTGCTTCGAGGCAAAGCTCGAAGTCGCGCTCGGGCAGGCTGCGGATCTCATGGTAAATGCCGACAAAGTCACCGATCGCTCCTCCGGACTTGAATGGATGGTGTTCGTGAAAGCCGTTGTTGATCACCCTCCTGACTTCTTCGGGGACATCGGCCTCGTCGCTCAGGTAAGGGTGATCGTCGTTGTTCATGATGGCAGTGTAGGGCACCTGTGCGACAGGGTGCGTCGCGTGCTCGCTTTGCGAACCACTTTCGGGGGCGGCAGACCGGGGTAAAGGAAGGCCTCGGGAAATGTTAGTTGACCTCGGGCAGTCGCACACTGCCGCCGCGCCCGCGGCCGGGGATCACCTGCTTTGCGTTGACGAGCGTGTCCTTCACCGCGTTGTAGCTTGCCTCATCCCACCCGAGCTGAGAACGGAGCGTTACGTTTCCACTTTTTCCACCGGAGGAGTGGAGGGCGTCGAGGAAGCGCCGTTTGTCTTCTTCGTCGACCGGGGATGCCATCACCGAAGTGAAGCCGCCCGCTGTGCCGGGGGCACCGCCGGTCTGCCCGTTTGGTTCCGCGGGTAGTGCGCGCGTTGAGGAGTCGGCGGTTTGCGTCGAGGCGGTGGTACTGAGCGTCTCCCCGGGGGTCGTGTAGGTTGGCGTGGAAGGTTCGTGGGAGTGGCTGGTGGTCTGGCTGTGAATGCGTGGCAAGGCAGGAGGCGGTGGCGACAGGAAGATCGTGTCCGCTCCGAGGGTAGCGTAGTCCGAGGGATTACAGGAAAGAATGATGAGCTGGAGCCCGCGAGTGGCGGCATGGTCGAGCATGCGCTGGAGACTTCGGACGCGCTCCGGGTCCGCATTGGCGAAAGCATCATCGAAAACGAGCGGGAGGCAGCCGCGGTGGTCGGCAGCAAGGATTTCCGCGGTGGCTAGACGGACGGCGGCGGCAACCTGTTCCCGTGCGCCGCTGCTCAGGTCGTCGAAGAAGTCGAGCCCTTGGCTGTCGCGGAGGATCCGAATGCTTTGGAAGGCATTATCTTCAAGCGAAATTTCAGCGCGGGCGGATTGTCCAAAGATGCAGCGGAGATACTCCGAAATCTTATCCGCCAACGGTTTGGTGAAGCGCTCGGAGAGGGATCGCTGCTGTTGGGCGAAAAGATCGTCGAGGAGGGCGATCGCCTGTGCATGACGTCGTGCATGCTGGACTCGTTGACGAGCTTGCTCAATCCACGTTTCGGCTTCGGCCAGAGTGGCATGAGGATCCCGCCCTCCCTCGGATCGCAACTCGTTTTCCGCGATAGCCTTTTTGGTGCGGGCGTCCTGGAGATCCTTCTGGCAGTTCTCCCAGGCTCGGTCCAGCCGCTCCTTGTCGCTCTCACAGTTTTCAGGATCGAGCCTTTCCAAGGCGTCCCGTGTCGCTTCCCATGCGGAGGAGGCCTCTTGTTCAGCGTTTCGCGCCTGCCCAAGAGATTGGCGGCGCACCTCGTCGGTGCCGTGCTGTTCAACGATGAACTGCAATTTTGCCCCGATATCTTCGAGCGCCTTCTTGTCGCTGGCGATCGCTCCTTGTTGGCTTTCGAGGCGCTTGCGGACCTCAAGTAGCCGGCTTTCCGCCTGCTTGAGTTGCGCTTCCAAGGCGGACTCATTGGACTCCAGCTCTTGCAATTGCGCGGTGAGATCGGCCAAACGTGATTGCGCCTCCACGAGGCTGTCGGGAATGGGAAAATCCGGATCGTTGGCGCGGCGCCGCTCGAACTCGGCTCGCGCTTTCTCGGCATCGTTTTGGCGGTCGCGGTGCTGCGCCTCGAAAGCGTCGGCATCCAAGTGCTTGAGCGATTGCTTGACCTCCGAGAGGTCCTGCTCGAGGAGGGATCGGCGGGCGACGACGTTGGCGGCGTCTTCGATGGATTTCGCGCTGAGCGTACGGAGGGAATCCTCGAGTGCCTGTTCGGCGATATCCCGTCGTTGGCGGGCTTCAACGAGGCTCTCACCGCCTCCCGGGCGGATGAGGAGGCGCAGCCCCTCCGTCGTAATTTCCGTCGACTCGGTGACGGTGTATTCCTGTTCCGGAGTCAGCTCCTCGCCGTTCGCGCGGACGGTGTGCACTGCCGACTGCACCACGATTCCGGCTGCCATGGCCTCGAGGGCAGAAGTCGCCTGCAGCCGTTCGCTCTCCTGCTTCCGCAGGGACTTGAGGTTGGCCTCGGTGATTTCCGGTAGCTCACTGAGCTGTCGCTCCAGCTTCCGGCGTCTTTCGCTTGCTGCCTGGATGCGTTTGCCCTGTTCGTCGGCTTCTTGCAAGTGCTGCTGCTTTTCGAGATGGTGGGTGGCGGACCTGACGAGTTCCAGCCGCCGCCTCGCGATGCGCGATTCGTTCCGCCCGTTTTCCACCTTTCGACTGAGTTCTTCGAAGGCTTTCCTTTTGCCAGCTTCCTCCTCCGCGAGATTCTTCCGTTCTTCCTCGCGAGGTTTCAGCGACTCCTGAAGGCGGCTCTCGTCGTCCTTCATGGAAGTGACCTGTTTCTCAATGCGGGCATGCTGTGAGGCTTTTTCTGCAGCCCGCTCGGCGGTCAACTTTTGTTGCTTCTCACGCTCCCGCAGGCGCTGGACCTCTGCGAGTTGTTTCGCGTTTTGCCGGCGGTCCAGTTCGAGCGTAGCCTTATTCTGCTCCCCAGTCTGAATTGCCGCCGCGGCGGCTTCGAAATCGCTGATCGCACGCTCGCGGTCGGCCAGGCGGGCAGCGGCGGTCGCGCGACTGTCTTCCGCTGCCTCGAGCTCTGCCTCGGCACGTTCCACCGCAGAGCCTTTTTTGGCTTTGCCAGAGGATTGGAAAATAGACTTCCGCGTCTCCGCAAAATGGTCGGCGATGGCCGCGTCTCCAGACGACAGCATGGCGGCGGCGCCTCCCGCTTCCTGAAGCTTCTGGATGAGACGCGGCTGTTCGGCTTCGGTGTGCGCGCAAGGATCCTCGCTGCTCATACCCTGCCAGACCCAGAGATGGCCCCACTGCTGGCGCAGGCGATCTTCGACCTTCCGTCCTCCGGATACTTCTTCGACCATCAGGAGCTGATGCAGCCGCTCCTCGGCATCTGCATCCCGTGAATCGATTCCGCTGGGCCCTTGGAGCCGCGTCACGCCCTTGGGGCCGTTGAAGCACTTGTAAACGGTCCACGTCTCCTCGCCGACAGCAAAGGTCACCTGGACTTCAGGGGGACCGGCTCCGAGGCGGCGCGAGGCCATGTGCTTCTGGGCTTCTCCTCCCGTCTTGGCACGAAGAAACAGGCCACGATGGATCGCCTCGACGAGGGTGCTTTTGCCGCACTCATTGGGTCCGCCGATGAGGTTTCGATGAGGAGCAAAATCAACGGTGACGTCGCCGTGGATGCGATAGTTGCGGATTGTGGCTGAGATCAGGCGCATGGAACAGTTAGGCAGTTTGGCGGTGGCATTGGCTGTAGAGTTCACGGAGGGCGATGCGGGCAATTTCGCCTTCCTCACCATCGGCGGCAGAACGTTCAATCAACTGCCGGGCGACTTCGGCGGCGAGTGGGTTGTGCGTCTGACTCGTCAGCTCTGCGAGTTCGGTGTCGTCGGGTACGACGGTTGTCTCGTTCAAGATGCGGAGGCTCAGGAGGCGTGCGGCCAGTGCTTCGAGTTCTTCGGTTAGCGTGGTGTGAGCGCGAATACCGAGTGACCCGCGGAGGCGCAGGAGAAGAAGATCCTGACCTGCACGTTGCGAGAGCAGGTTTTTGATCGCTTGCTGAAAGCCCCTAACTTCCGGATCGCTGGAGAAGTCGTGATCGAGTTGTGCCCATTGGATGCCGCCGGTCCGGAGCGGAGTCACCTGCGGCCGGGCACCACGCTCCAGTTCGACGAGGAGGACGTTTCCGGCGGAGTAATCGCCGCCTTTTGGGAAACGGTCCACTTCAGGTGTGCCGCTGTACCACGCCTTTTCGGTGATCTGCTTGGTGCCGTGCCAGTCGCCGAGCGCGATGTAGTCGAAGTCGTCCGTCGCTAGGCGTTGAATATCGATATGGTTGGTGGCGGACTCATCCTCGTCTCCGACCGAGGAGGAACCGAACGACTGCACGCTGCCGTGCGCCAGCACCACCCGCGGTTTGGTTGTGTCGATCCCGTTGAAGATTTCCGCCCCACGCAGCCAACTGGTGGTATCGACCGCCTCGGCTCGGCGTAACAGGGGGCACGGAAAGATGATGGCATTGCCGGTATCGACGGGCTCCGGGGTGAGCAGGAGGTGCAGGTTGGGGGCCAGCGCTTTCTGCTCACGTTGAAAGAACGGTTGCTCCCAGACGCCGCCGGGCCCGCCGTGATCGTGATTTCCCGGAATGACGTAAACCGGGATTGAGAAGGCGTTGATGACAGAGCACGCTGCGGATACGGTTGATTGGTCGGGTGTGGAGGAGTCGAAAAGGTCGCCGACGACGAGGACGAATGCCACTTCGTGTTCGGCCGCGAGGCGGGCCATTCGACGGATCGATTCAATACGCTCGTTGCGAACCCGTTCGCGCTTTGATGGGTCTTCGATCGAAGCAAAAGGTTTTCCGATTTGCCAGTCTGCCGTGTGTAGGAACTTCATAAATACGTCTGGGATTCGCGGGCTCCCCCCGAAGGTAATCCGCCCGGGAGGCGCGCATAGGTCAATTCGAAAAAGCGGATCCCTGGGGAAAGATCGGCTCGATGAGCAATGCGGAACCTATTTTAAGAGAGTCGGGCGACAAAATACGTCGTGGTCAGGAACGCCTGGTGGTCCTCTCCAACGCCGGCTGGTAGTGGCATGCGAAGGAACGGGAGCCTGATCTCAGAAGGACTCCCAGCTATGCCGTCGTTTGTGCGGGTCGAGGATGATGTGATTGGGCACCGGGCTGGGATCGGAAGAGCGGCCGGGATTCAGCACGAGGGTTTCTCCGAGCTGTTCATGGGCCTGGCCGAAGACGTAGGGCGCCTCATGGATATGACCACAGACGAGGAAGTCGGGTTTGTATTCGCTGATGATCGAATCGACGTCGAAGCCGTCGGCGATGTGTCCATCGGCCAGGCGAGACTGCGTGGGCGGGAGGTGCGCGACGAGTATCCAGGGCAAGCCGGAGTCCTCACGCAATTGGTCGAGCCGTTGAAACTCTCGCGGCTTGGGCCAGGTGTCGGGATTCCAGCTCAGGCACGTGACGATGCAGAGGTCGTCGATCGTGCGGGTTTCGTTCGGCCCCAGAAGGCGTGCGTGAGACGGGGGAAATTTTGCATACTGTGCTGACTTCTCGAACACATCGTGATTTCCGTCGGTGATCGCGAGCCACGCCCCGGCGTCAGCTACTCGCAGAGCCCAGTCCTGCAGGAAGGCTCGCTGCTGCGCGGGCGAACGGGACACGGAAAACATGTCGAAGAGATCACCAGCGGCGATCGTGAGGCCGTAGCGAGGAGCATTGTCTTCCAACCATTGGAATTGCGGCCGGTCGTCATGGAGGTCGGCGGTGATGAGGATCAGGTTTTTCATGACAGCGTTCAGCCGGCGATGAGAAGAGAAAGCTGATCAATCGGCATAGTTCGCCGCGGCCTCGCGAAGGCTCGAGGCAATGCGATGTCGCAGCTCGGTTGGGGATTCAATGGTGATCTGCGGTCCTTGGCTGAGGATCCACCACTGGAGTTGCCATGTATCGTCGATGGTGACCCGCAGGCGGAAGTTGTCGCCCACGGGATCGAGCGCCTGGTCCTTGCCGAGGGGCGTCTCAGTTAGGTGGCTGGCGAGGGCGGGGACGATGGTCGCCTCGAGCTGGATGGGTTTGGGATGGCCGAAGCCCATCGCGCCGGATGCCAGGTAGCGATCGAGCGTGAAGCCCTTGGGTAGGCGACGCTTGCTGGCCGTCGGCTCTGCCCGAGCCATGCGGTGGAGGGCGTATTGGCGGATGTCATCGTAGTCGAAGGCGGTGCCGATGAGGTAGGTGACATGACCGCGTTGGATCAGCCCGAGGGGGTGGATGAGGAGGCGGATCGTTTCGGTGCGATCAATTGGCTGGTAATCAGCTTCGATGCAGCGCTCGTTGAGCAGGGCGTTCTGCACCTCGCGCAAGACCTCGGGATCGAGCTTGGGCGGGAGGGTGTGGAGAGTGGGGAGGATATTGCGGACTTTGGATCGCCAACGCGATTGAGGAGCCTTCGGGTTCGCCTTCAGGCGATCGCGTGCCCGCCGGAATTTCGTCTCCAGATTCGCGAGGAAAGCGGGCGGCAAAGATTGGCGAAGGAAGTCCTCCGTCATGTGGAGGGATAGCGCGTCGGCGAGATCCGGCTCGGCGAGCCCGAAATCGACCTCCTTGGGAAAATACCAGCCAAACGGGGCCGAGCGGTCATTGCAGGCGAGGGGAACGGCCGCCGAGAGCAGATTGAGGTCACGTTCCACGGTGCGTTTGGTGACGCCGAATCCCTCTTCTTCCAATCGCTCCCGCAGACGGGAAGCGGGGATGCCGGGCGGGCCGGAAGGGATCAAGTTGAGCATCGTCCACTGGCGCAAAATAGTTTCGTTTTTTCGTGACCGCGTCATAACGGCAGGAATGAAGAACAAGGGCGGGGGCCGATGGCGACGGCATAAGTTCGCGGATGTTGATTGACGGCGAGGGGCCGCCATCCCTACCGGCGATTTCTGAAAATGAGCAGAGTGGTGCCGTGGGAGATAGCGGCGGCCACGTGAGTTACGAGCGGGCGGCAGGCCCGGAGGTCCCGCCCTACCTTTGCGCTCAAGGCGGGCCAAGGACGGCCTGCCCTGTGTTTGTGATCGCTCATTTGGAATGGAAGCCGACCGAACGCACACCCGTGTCGGTTTTCGTGGCGCATTCACGGGAAAGGAGAGTGAGGAAGTCGGCGGGCGACGAGATGGGATTAAAACGGTGTTGTCGAGCAACGTTGGCGAAGTCTCCCGGGGTGGCGTTGGAGAGGGATACCACTTCACGGAGCTGGGCGGCTGAGGGTTTGCGGATGCGCAAATGGCGGCAATGCGCGAAGAAGGCTTTCTCCACTTGATCCGGACGAAGAAAGTCGACGCGCACCTTGAGATCGAAGCGGCGGAGGCAGGCCGCATCAAGATTGCGGAAGAGGTTGGTGGAGCAGAGAAAGATGCCTTCGAAGTTCTCGACGCACGTGAGGAATTCGTTCACCTGGGTGACTTCCCACGAACGCTGTGCGTCGCGGCGGTCGCGCAGAAAGCTGTCGACTTCGTCGATCATGAGCACGGCCCGCTCCCGCTGGGCGCTTGCAAAAGCCTCGGCCATCTGCCGCTCCGTCTCACCAATAAACGGACTGAGCAGGTCGGAGGCTCGTTTCAGGTGGAGCGGGGCGTTCAGTTCGGAGGCAAGCCATCGTCCGAAAGCGGTCTTGCCTGTGCCGGGCGGCCCGTGGAGGAGGCAGCGACAGGCGGAGAGCGTGGCGAGGTGCTCTAGGAAGCTGTCTAGGGGAGGATCCGTGTTGAGGAAAGTGTGGTCGAAGCGCAGTGGTTCCGACTCGGCTGGCGGTCGAATGTGCATGGCGGGATGCCCTTGCACGCGCAAGGTGTTCTCGACGAGGCGGCAGACGGCGGCGTCGCGAGCTTGGCCTTTTGGATGAATGTTTTCGGCGACCGATCGGGCGCGAGCGAGGACGGCGGGGGTCAACTGGTTGATGGAGGAAAGTCGGCGGATGAGGGGCTCGCTGATTGAGTCTCGGCACATGCGGCGGTAGATCTTTTGGCGCTGAAGTTCAGGGGGAGTGGGCACATCGACGACGAGGTCGAACCGACGCAAGAAGGCACCATCGATACAGCTGCTGGAATTCGAGATCCAGATGACGGGGACCGGGTTGCTTTCCAAGAGGCGGTTCATCCAGGCCTTGCGCTGACCGGCGAGGCCTGTGCCTGATGGATGAGACGCCCGGAAGACGTCCTCGCATTCATCGAAGACAAGCAGCGTCCGGCCTTTCCTCAGGAGCTGTTGGGCCAGGCGGAGGCTTTGCAAACGTCCGGTTGCCGGCAACGGGTCTCCATCATTGTCCTCGAAGGCAACCTCCATCAACTGACACCGGAGCCCGCGGGCCAGCACACGCGTCAGTTCCGATTTTCCGGTCCCCGGCGCGCCGTGCAGGAGAATGTTGCAGCCCGCTCGCCGCTCCTTGAGGCAGCTCCGCAAGTGCTCGCGCAAGTCTCCAGCAATCGCTCCGAGGTGGCGGAAATCGCGTGGACGGAGAGTTGCTTCCGGGGCCACCTGTGCGACGGACTGCAAGGCCCGACCGAGCGAGAAATCTCCCTCCAATACCGCATGACCGAAAGATTCGTGGGACAACGTGAGGATCTCGCCGCGTCGCGTGCCGGACGTCCACTTGAGGATGCCGGTGTACAGGAGCGGCTTGTCAGGCTGAAGGGCTTGGACGATGCGCGCGGTCGGTTCCCCCAAAGCCAGCCCCAGCAGTTTGAGCTGCTCGCGCCGGGACTGGACCTTTACCGTATTCAGGGCGTCGCGGTACATAGATGACGCTTGGCGCAAGCTCAGGCAAAAGAAGATGCCCGCCTCCAGTTCGTTCAGGCCGAAAGCCCGCGCGCAGGCCTTTAGGCTCGAAGCCAAGGGAGGCGGCAACGCGCTGCCTATAGGATCTGCCTTCTGGATGATCTCGCGCAATGCCGCAGCCGCTCCCACGCAATCAAATGACCGCCTCTCCTGCCATGAGCCCAGGCCGATGAAATCCGCGACATCGGAATCGGCAAACCCGCGACTGTGGACGAATCCGCGTTGAACCCAGGGAGAACTCAAAAGCTGCAAGACCCATGCTTTAATGACTTCGTGTAGATCAAAAGTGCTCATGGGACGACTATACAAATGGTGCGCGACAGAGTGTGTCGTGATGAGTGATTGAGGAGATCGAATTCAGAGAGAAGTTTAAAGGAAGGTTGGCTCGCGAGTAGAGCGATTGTTGTGTTCAGAGTACAGACGTTTTGTAAATGCCATGGTGCGGCGGTGAATTCGTCCGGTAATGAGAGCTTTTGGGGGCAAGGAGGCTGGGCCTCGGATTTTTCGCCTGTGCGGCGCTGGCGGCGGTTTCATGCGCGTTAAGCCAGGGAAGTGATTATGTTTGGCGGCAGTCTCAAGAAAATCGAGGCCGAGTATAATACTCCGAAATTTCATGTCCTGAATCCGCTCCTTCGCGACGCAGCTTGTCGCTCGAATGGGGTAGACTAGTTGAAGCGATAAGCAGAGACTGTTTATAGGCGAAAGGTATTGAATGGTTTTAGAAAATGAAGAGGGTACCTCAATGAACGACAACGATGGAATTTCCGAATATAAGAAGGCCTTTCGTGAGCTGCACGGATTTGAACCGACCTTTCTGCACAAAGGCAGCTGGATCTACATCTGCGTCCGTAAAGGATCCAAACCGAACGGTCCTTACCGCAAGCACCAGCTTTCCGAATTCGCGGCGAGACTGCGGAGATGGAAAGACCACGGCCCCTCCTTCGAGCTTCCAGAAAATGACCCACCTCCGTCGTCCTGAGCAGACAAACCGACGTGCGGGAGCAGTCTGCTTCACCACGAGCGCTGGCGAGACCGGAGATAAAATTCCGATCGCGGGCTCGCCGCGTAAAGAAAACACGAGGACCTGAAAAATTCGACAACGCACCGACGGAACGCGACTCACTCTGTCGCAGGAAGGCGTAGAATGGGAGCCTGATCATGGGCTGCTCGCGAATGATCGCCGGTTGTTCGGATTCTGATTGCCGGTCAACAGGCCCGTTCCCAACGTTTAAACAACTACTGACTCTCTCTTCTCTCCGAATGAAAAAATCCTTACTATCTCTTGTGTCTGCCTCGGTTTGCCTGCTCGCCTTAACGCCACTGCACGGATCCGGTTTCAAGTGGAATCAGCTTCCTGACATGCCGTTTGCCCGGTCGGGAGCGGTCGCTCAGGTCGGCAATAACCTCTACTTGGCAGGAGAAGGCAACAGCCTGAATGCTACAAGATTTGCTGCATTCTCTTTTGAAACACGTTCTTTCGAAGAGTTGCCCACGATCCCGGAGAAGAAAGCGGCGAGTGCGATTGCTGCGCTTGATGGCGAGATCTATGTCATTTCGGGTAACAATCACAGCAGTGCGCAGGCGAGCTCTTTCGCTTACAGTCTGGAATCAGGCGCATGGAGGCGCATAGCAGATTTCCCGTATCCGCGTAATCTTCACCGTGCGGTTGGATTGAACGGCAAGGTCTATGTCTTTGGTGGGGACCGCGCCCCAATGAATACGGTCCAGATCTACGATCCGCAGACCGATACTTGGTCCGCAGGGGCGGACATGCCGACGGGGCGGTGGAGTACCGGCGTGTGTGCCGACGGAGAGGAGATTTGGGTCGTTGGAGGGGAAACTGAGGACGGCATTACGCCTGTAGTAGAGATCTATAACACGGCGACCGATTCATGGCGTTCTGGCGCGCCCCTGAGGGCACCGCGGGCGGACGGTGCTGTATTCCGCCTCGGTGAAATCCTTCACGTCGCGGGAGGGACTGCCGTGGGTATCGCGGAAAAGGTGCATCTGGACTCGATGGAATATTATGATCGGGCAAATGAGGAATGGCTCTCCGTCGAAGGTTCCTCGTTGCCTAGGCAAGTGGTCGGGGCGGGAGTCGGAACCTTCGGGAGCCAGCTGGTCATTATGGGAGGCTACTCGCCTTGGCCGGACCGCTCGAAGCTCGTCTACTTGGGCGGCAATGACCCTGCCGATGCGGACAATGACGGCTTGAACGACTCCCAGGAGATGGATGTGCACGGCACCGATCCTTCGAAATTCGACTCCGATGGAGACGGGGTCGATGATTATGCCGAAATTTTTGGCTTCGAGACGGATCCTGTCAGTGGAGATGCGGGAGAGGACGAAACTCCTTCCGAAGAGCCGTCTATCTTTCTTCTCCAACCGGCGGACGTCAGTGGCTACGAAGGTGAGTCCGTCACAGTCAGCTTTTCTGTCCGATACTCGGGGTGGGGAAGTCCCGGGTTGGTTCTCTGGCGCGGTTCAGAAAATCTCTCAAATCGGGGCGCGATTGTTTCGCAGTCGAACAAGAAGGTGGCGACAGCCGGTTCCAACTATACCGAGGCCGACTACTCTGTGCGCATTAACGGACTGACACTGGAGGATGCTACCACGTGGACGGTCGAAGTTACGATCGATGGCAGGCGTTACTCGGATACAACAAGCAGGGCATTTTCTGTGACAGTGGACGAGCTATCAGCACCCGTTTTCTCCACCACACCGAACACTGTTCTGCTGGGGCAGGGGGAGCCGCTTACCTTCAACGTCGAGGTTTCTGGTTCTCCTGTCCCCGATCTACAGTGGTACAGAAACGGGAAGCTTATTCCTGATGCGGTCGGGAGCTCGTATGCGATTGGTGCCTTGGAGCCCGACGATCAAGGGGTTTATAAAGTAGTGGCGACAAACCGAGCGGGTGAAAAGTCCTCGCAGGAGTGGGCGCTGGTCGTGGCGGGAGCCGGACTGCATTCGGATGACGATCTGGAGGCGGCCGTCCTCGCAGAGCGCGGGGCGATCGTCGAGGATCCGTCGACCGTGGGGCTTTTCTCTTCGTCTGATCTCGATGCGGCAGTCGCGGCTGAACGGTCCGCAATCGTCGCGGATCCCGAGAGCGTGGGGCTGCATTCCGATCAGGCACTGACTGAAGCCGTCGCCGCAGAACGCTCGCGTATAGTGGCGGACCCGGCGAGCGAAGGCTTATTCGCTGCATCCGCGGTTGACGCCGCCGTTGCGTCGGAGCGGCGGAGCATTATCGATAATCCGTCACGCGTGGGGCTGTTTTCGTCTCAGACCGTGAGCCACGTGAAGCTGGGGGAATCCACGATCGAACGAGACGGTGCGGCTTGGGAGCTCAACTGGCAGCTTCTACAGAGCGACGATCTCGTTGAATGGTCGACCGTAGGCGTTCTTCGGGCGGAGATCGATGGCTCGTCTGAAAACACATTTTACATGCCCGCGTTGGACTGATGAAAGCACGGCGATTATGACCGACAAACTACCTCCGGAATGGGAAACAATCGCCACCGAGATCAGCGAACTCGACGAGCCGCTAATGATCTGTGCGCTTCGATTCGACGGGTACAAGTATTGGGAGTCGCGATGCCGCCACTTCGACTGTACCGCCGATGACTTCACGCCGGTCACTGAACCGGTATTCGAGCGACTGGAGCTTTTTCCTGACGACCTCGACAACCTCACCGCCTTTTTCATTACGCAGAGGTTTCTTGGCAAATGGGGAGGTGAAGCCTGTACGCCGTGGTCTCGGGAGCATGTTGCCTATCGCTTGCTCTTCCTTCAGTGTTACCGCTTGGCCATTCCCTACGAGTTCATGTTCGAAGAATACCACACCCGATGGGAGCGAGAATTCGGGCTTAGCCAAGAGCTGATTGCGGCCCGCGTCAGGAAGTCTTTCCAGACGAAAGGCAGCGGCCCGACTTCGTGGCGTGAGGTGACTTGAGGTGGGGTAGTAGATCGAAGCTGCTTGAACGCGGTTCATCCAGAGCACCGCTTTTTCGGAAGTGTGTGTATCTGGCCTTCCTCGAAACTCCCGAAGCTCGTCGACGAAGAAAAAACGAGAGGAAAAAATCCGTTTTTGAGCCTAAACTGATAAATTCCATTCGATTAAACCCGTCAGAGTTTAAATTCTATCAAATAAGAAGATACCTGTACGACGGCTGGCAGGCGTAGCGATGCAGCGATGTCGACGTCGGGAGTGAGCTCTCGTTTGGGATCACGCTGTCGGCGATGAAGGCGAGCGGGCTGAGGATCAGGCTCAACCACGGGGCTCGTAGGAGGAGGAGCGGCATGAGATGGAACAGGAGCGCGACAGCGAACGCTCTCAGCGCCTGAGCGCATTGAGCTGGAAGATTCACGAAAAAGGCTACGACGACTCCAGCTACACTGGGGACGAATGAGAGCCGACTTCCGAGTCTGTCCGGACGCCTGCGTTCTCGCCAACGCCGGGCTATGCGACCTCATGCTGCGTCCTGAGATGTATGACCTCTTGGCACGTGGGCCGGCAATTCCATCCGGCAACTGATTGAGCTCTTTCGTAAACGGCTATGTGCTTCCCGAGCATGGCCGTGTCCCTATGATTCGGAGCTAACCGTTCCCCGGCACTTCGGAAAACCTCGGCAGCCCCGGAAGCTGCTTCCGGCGCGGGTGCCGGGTCGGGCGGTGCGCTGCACCATTTCGCCTCCGCATTTTGGGCAGAGGGGCGGGGTAGGGACGAAGTTAGGAGGGGGGCTTTCGGATGAAGGCGTTGGTTGGTCTGTTTCGGTGATTGCATCTCATTCCAGGCATCCCGTGCATGCCGGATGCCGATCCACAGTCGCTCTCCCTGATGCGGAGTTTTGAGGTGTCAAAGTCGCTCCCGGTCCTCTCGCGGAACGGGCGGTCAGGAGCCCGTTCGTCCGTGCGTTTCCGGCGAAGCCGTATCCATGAGAGGTGACGCGATCGGATCTCCAACCGGGGACATCCCTAGCCATCGAAGCCGCTCCTGAATTCGTCCGCTTGTGACCGTTTTGGGTGGTCATCTTCAGCAGATGAACACGTAACCCCGTCTCGCTTTTTCGATGATCAGCACAGCGCTAAAAAGAGAGCCTGCAAGTGCCGTTCGCAGGAACCCCGGCTCGAATTCCGTTCGCTCCTCACGAAGGGTCATGAAACAAGACATTCGACCTCCTTAGACGGTCGGTCTCCGAAACCGCATGAACCTCCCGCAGAGGAGGGAAACGGGGTCGGGGGGGGGCGAAGATGGAGTGCGCCCTTGGCCCGAGTTTTCCAGAAAGTCGCAGGGTCCTGCGCGAGGACTCTTGGCCGCCCACGCTTTGCCCGATTGGGCCACGCAAGTCGTTCCGGGTCTTGGAAGCTTTTACTCGCACGACGCTTACTGACGGCGCCTGGTCGCGTTGCTTTTTGCCCCCTGAAACCTGATTCCATTGGCACCAAATCTTCTACCACTTCGGGCGATTATTTCACCTGCACAAAGAGCTGTGGGGCGTGTCGCCGATCAGTGGGAAGGAGGCGTCTTTTTGGTGCCCGATATGTACAACGAACTGTTGACTAAGGGAGCGATCGAGGGGGCGTAGGATACTGCGATTCGGGTGCCAAGACAGCGTCCAGACGCCTGCGATTCCGCACTCCTCTCATCCAATTTCTTTGGTTAGGGAAGGCCGGTTACCAGTGCTTGCTTAGAACCCCCTCACAGGCGCGGAGTGAGCCTGCGGTAGAGAGGTCATTTCTTACTTCGGAAGCGGCGATGGAGAGGACCCGTAAATGGTGCCGAAGTGGGATCTATTCTCGCCATTTTGTGACCGCCTAAAATCGGCTTCGCCGGGTACCGCAGACGATGGATTCCCGCGCTTCGCCCGGAACTACAGGCTGATTTCTTTTGCTCCGATCGTCGGGCGCTATGTTGGTAACGATAGCCTAACGAGGGGGAGAACAAAACTCGCAAGATAGCCATTTGGCTACGCCAAATAGCCCACCTATGTTCCGCTCGCGCTCCACACTTTTTTATACCCCTTACCCTCAGGAGAGCCCTTCGGGCAAACTCCCATGCCGTCAACTTCCCCCTTCTCCGCTGGTATGCCGTCAACTTCCCCCTACAGGGCACCCTTTTTAGCACTTTTTGGCACTTTGTGCCGTCAACTTCCCCCAATATATTCCCTTTTTAGAATCGGATCCGATATAATGGGGTATGCCGGATAATAATCCTAACAACCAGCCAGACCAAGGCTTAGCACCCCGTTCAGGGGGCTTCACCAAGCATCTCGGTTCCGTAATCAAAGGGCGCCAGCCGCTCCCCTCAGACGATGAACCTGAGGTGGTCTTGGCGTCCTTCCGGGGCGACGCTGAAGGAGGGCCTGAGGGAGGTTCGGTCACCCCCGAAGTGCCTCCCTCGAATTCCCCCTCCAACCGCCCAAACGTAGCGCACAAGGGTGCCTCCGACACAGGGCGACCGAATATCCAGTGATCATGCGCCTTGTGGGGTATCGGCGTGCAGGTTGAGTCCTCGTTCGAGGATATCTTGGAGGAACTCGTCGTCCATGGCGCAGTTGC
>Ga0209347_1002776_pt1 | contig 22166 bp, 18 predicted proteins | sample AutmiccommuBRH23_FD_187382 | JGI IMG/M metagenome (GOLD analysis project Ga0209347, IMG submission 187382) | Deep subsurface microbial communities from Mt. Terri, Switzerland - Autotrophic microbial communities BRH/23 (SPAdes) (version 2) | ecosystem: Environmental > Aquatic > Deep subsurface >...
GACGAAGCCAGTCCCTGGGTCGATGGCCAGCTGCCGTCCGGCGCCCGCCTGCACGCGGTGCTGCCGCCGCTCGTCGCCGGGGGACCGCACATCACGATCCGCGTTCCGGCCCGCGACCACCTCTCGTTCGGGAGGTTGGAGGCCGGGGGCATGTTCCCGGCGCCGTGGGGCCAGGTGCTGCGGCAGGTCGTGGCGCGGCGGCTGGCCTTCGTGGTCTCGGGGGGAACGGGCGCCGGCAAGACGACGATCCTCGCGGCGCTCCTCGGCCTCGTCGACCCGAGCGACCGGCTGCTCGTCGTGGAGGACGTGCGTGAGCTGCACGTCGACCACCCGCACGTGGTCCGGCTCGAGGCGCGACCGCCGAACGTCGAAGGGATGGGCGAGGTGACACTGACGACGCTCGTCCGGCAGTCGCTCCGGATGCGTCCCGACCGCATCGTCGTCGGCGAGGTGAGGGGTGCCGAGGTCCGCGAGCTGCTTGCCGCGCTCAACACCGGCCACGAGGGAGGCTGCGGCACCGTCCACGCGAACGCGCCCGAGGACGTCATCGCCCGGTTCGAGGCACTGGGGGCGCTCGCCGGACTCGGTCCGGCTGCGGTGCGGGCCCAGCTGGCGGCGGCGGTCGACGTCGTGGTCCATGTGGCTCGACGCGGTCCGGCGCGTCGGGTGGAGACGATCTCGGCGCTGTTCCGCCGGGGCGGGGAGCCCGTCGTGGAGCCCGCGCTGTCCTGGGGAGGGACTGACGGTGCCAGCTGGGTCGGACCGGCCTGGCCGGCTCTCGCGCACCGCCTCGGCATCGATCCGGGTTGTGTGGCCGGCCCGACGCCGGGGGCGGGAGCGTGACGGCGGCGGTGGTGGCCGGGGTCGTCCTGGCCGCCTCGGTGCTCTTGTGGCCGGTCGGTGGGCAGGTGGCGGAGGTCCGTCGCGTTCTGGGCGGGGGAGCCCTCGAGGGAAGGAACGCACCCGAGCCGGGGCCGCGCTGGGCGCAGCTGCGCGGGGTGTGGGGATCGGACCCCGTCGAGCTCTTTCACGATTGGCGCCGGCGCCGCCGGTCGGGGTCGTCGGTGTCCAGCGCAGTGGCGCTCCTCGAAGGCGTGGCCCCGGCTCTCGAGGCGGGCTTGACACCGTCGGTGGCGGTTCGGCTGTCCGGTGCGACGCTCGGGTCCTCCATCGACCCGCTCACTGCGCGTCTCGTTGCGGAGCTGACCGAGACCAGCGAACGGGGTGCTCCCGTGGCGCCGGTGTGGCGCTCCTGGGCTGGGGCCGAGGGCTCCGAAGAGCTTCGCTTCGTCGCGGCGGCGTGGCAGCTGTCCGAGGTGACCGGGGCGCCGCTCGCCGACGCGGTTCGCCGGGCGGTGGCCTCGGTGCACCAGGCGCGGGAACGAGCCCGTCGGGTGCACGTCGCCGTTGCCGGGCCCCGAGCCACCGTCGTGGTGCTCACCGTGCTGCCGTTGACCGGGCCGCTCTTCGGCCTGGCCTGTGGGGTGCCGCCGACCGAGCTGTACCTCGCTTCCCCGCTGAGCAGCGCGGCGGCCGCCCTCGGCCTGGTGCTGATCTGGGTGGGGCGTCGATGGTGCCGACGCCTCGTCGAGTCGGCGATGTCCGTCGGTGGCGCCGACCGTGCGGGCTCGTGGAGCCGAAGGTGAGCCAGGGGGTGGTGGCGGGTCTGCTGGTGGCTTTCGCGGTCCTGGTGGCCCCCCGGACGGCGGGTCTCGGGAGCCCTGCGGGAGGAGGAATGCATCCCGCCGCCGGGACCGGCGCCGGCAATGCGATCGAAACGGATGACCAGATGGGGGCCGCGGTCCCACGCCCGCTCGCGCGTCCCACCTCGGAGGAGGTCACGTCGGCCCTGGTCCTCCTCGCGCTGGGCTACCGGTCCGGACTCCCCACGTGGAACGTCCTCACCGCGGTCGCGGACGTACTTGCCCAGCCGGAGGCGCCGGACGGCTCGGCGGTGACACGCGACCTTCGGCAGGTGGCGGCGGCGCTGCGGTGGGGCGCATCCGACGACGAGGCGTGGGCTTCCGTGGGCGAGGTGTGGACAGGTGCCGGGCGCGCGGTGGCCATTGCCCACCGCGCGGGCATCCCGCCGGGCCCCCTGCTCCTGTCCGCGGCGGACGAGCTGCGCAAGGCGTCGCTGGAACGCGTGGAGCTCGCTGCTGCTCGCGTCGGCGTGCAGCTCGTGGCGCCCCTCGGCCTGGTCCTGCTGCCCGCGTTCTGCCTGACCACGGTGGTTCCGCTCGTCATGGCCCTGGGCGGCCAGCTGCTGAGCGGCTGAGATCCGTGCTGCTGAGGCGGCCGAGGGCCGCTGACCCCGTTTTCGCGGCACCCGCCGCGAGTTCCAAGGAGGAGAAAGGACGTCCGGTGACGCAACGGATGAAGAGAAGGATGCACGGCTTGCTCAGCGAGTCGGGAATGTCGACGTCGGAGTATGCGGTCGGCATCATGGCCGCCTGCACGTTCGCCCTGGTGCTGCTCGGGGTGGTGCGGTCGGACGCCGTGCGCAGCGCCCTGACCGGCATCGTCCAGAGTGCCTTGGGACTCGCCGGGTGACGGGCGCGCGGCACGCAGGGCGAGTGCGGCGAGTGGGCCTGCCGCGAGTCGGTCGGCGTGACGCGGGGATGGTGACGGCCGAGCTGGCCGTCGCCATCCCGGTCGTCGTCCTCGTGCTGGTCATCTGCCTCGCCGGACTGAGTGCAGCGGTCGCCCAGGTCAGGTGCGTCGACGCGGCGAGCGCGGGCAGTCGCGCCGCCGCTCGGGGCGACAGTCTTGCAAGAGTGGAGGAGCTGGCCCGACGCGCGGCTCCGGACGGCGCGGTCATCTCGGTGTCGACGCGGGGCGGCGACGCGCTCGTGACCGTCCGAGTCCGGGCGGGTGGGTGGGGGGACCTCGTTCCGTCGTGGGACCTCAGCGCGACCGGACGGACCCCGGTGGAGCAGGAGCGGGGGCCATGATGCAGGGACCGTGCAGGTGCCGGGGACGGCTGGGTGGCAGTGGTTTCCGGCGGAGTGTTGCCGAGGGGGCACGGCGTCGGCCGCTGAACCGGTCGCGGCAACCCGCCACGGAGCGTGGGGCCGCGACGGTGTTGGTCATCGGAGTGCTCGTCGCGCTGCTCGTCGTGACGACGGGAGGACTCCTCATCGCCAGTGCGGTGCTCGCAAGCCACCGGGCCCGTCTCGCGGCGGACCTGGCCGTCCTCGCTGGGGCCACCGCGCTCCGCGATGCTTCGACGGTGGAGCGGGCCTGCGCGGTCGCCCGGCGGGTTGCGACGCTCAACGGCGCCGAGCTGGGTGCCTGTCAAGCACGCGGAACGGAGCTCGAGCTGACCGTGACCGTGGCGGCGCCGCCCTGGTCGGCGCCGGCCCGGGCGCGGTCCAGCGCCGGGCCCGCCGCGGAGGCATTGCGGTGAGCCGAGGCCGTAGGCGAAGCCGGGATCATCGACCGGGGGTCTTCGTGGGTGTGTACCGAGTTCAGCGGTTGCGCCAGGCATCCGGCGCGGTGAGCAGCTGCTGCAGGGGCTCGGGGAGCGCACCGGTCCGCAGGGCCTCGAGCGAGGTGCCGTCGAGCACCTCGCGGAGGCTGGCGCGGACTGCGACCCACAGGCTCGGGAGGTGCTGGGCCACGCCTGCGTAGGACGTCTCGTGAGGACGGAGCCCGCGGACTTCGGCGAGCGGCCCGTCCACGGCTCGGAAGACGTCGCCAACACTGATCTCGCGCTGTGGCCGGGCGAGCGCGTAGCCGCCCAGCGCTCCGCGCCGGCTCAGGACGAGCTCCGCACGTCGCAGGTCCGCGAAGATGGCTTCGAGGAACTTGCGAGGCAGCTCCTGTTCGGTGGCAAGCGCCTCGATGCTGACCGGACCCGATCCGCTGGCGGCCGCCTCGGCGAGGATGAGCATCGCCCGGACGGCATAGTCAACCCGCGCGGAGATGTCCATCAGACCTCACCCCCGCCGCGGGACAGGGCCAGGCTTTCCGGGGTGACGAGGTGTCGTCCCCTCGCCACCCCGGGGTCCTTGGCGTGGCCAAGGGACCTGACTGGACGCCGTGGCGTGCTGTCGGCCGCTACGGTAACGCCCCTCCGCCAGATCCGGCCAGCCCCATCTCGTGCCGCCATGCGCAGCCTCCCCACTCAGATGGCCAAGGCGGGGTCGTGGTCGACGACGCTGGAGCGGTGGGCGGCGCGGGCGGTGATGGGTTCACCGTCGCGCAGGTCCAGGCCGTCGGCGTCCCGGCGGGTGATCTGGGCGGCGAAGCGTTCCCCCGAGTCCGCCCTCAGGTCGACTCGCACCTCGAAGCCGAGCCGGACCACGCGCTCCACGACCGCCCGAATGACACCGGGTGAGCCGGGCACCTGGGCGTCAGCGGCGAGAGCCAGGGCATGGTCGCGCTCGAGGATGATGTCGTGGGGGCGGACGAGCTGCTCGCCCAGCTTGGAGACCGAGCCGAGGAACGACATGACGAAGTCGTTGGCGGGCCGGTCGTAGAGCGTGACCGGGTCGCCGACCTGCTCGATCCGGCCGTGGTTGAGGACCGCGATCCGGTCGGCGACGTCGAGCGCCTCCTCCTGGTCGTGGGTGACGAGAACGGTCGTGACGTGCACCTCGTCGTGGAGTCGGCGCAGCCAGGTCCGCAGGTCCGTCCGGACCTTGGCGTCCAGCGCACCGAAGGGTTCGTCGAGGAGCAGGACCTCCGGGTCGACGGCGAGCGCTCGGGCCAGGGCCATCCGCTGCCGTTGCCCGCCCGAGAGCTGGGCGGGATACCGGTGGGCGAAGCCCTCGAGGCCGACGACGCTGAGCAGCTCGTTGACCTTGGCGTCGGTCTCGGTCTTGGGTCGCTTGCGGATGGTCAGTCCGAAGGCCACGTTGTCCCTGACGGTCAGGTGTTTGAAGGCGGCGTAGTGCTGGAACACGAAGCCGATGCCGCGCCGCTGCGGGGGTTCGCCGGTGACGTCCCGACCGCCGATGCTGACGACGCCGGAGTCGAGGGACTCCAGTCCGGCGATGGCGCGGAGCAGCGTCGACTTGCCGCTGCCGCTCGGCCCGAGCAGCGCGGTGAGGGAACCGCTCGGGATGTCGAGGCTGACGTCGTCCAGGGCGGTGAAGGAGCCGAACTCCTTGCGGGCGCCGGTGACGGTGATCATCGTTCGCTCCTCTTGTGGTCGAGGACGGTCATGAGCAGCAGCACGACCAGTGCGATGCCCATGAGGAGGGTCGCCGCGGCGTACGCACCGTAGGTGTTGTGGTCGTCGATGTAGCGGGCGTGGACGAGGAGCGTCAGGGTCTGGGAGATCCCGGGGAAGCCCGACGACACCATGATGACGGCGCCGAACTCGCCGAGCGCTCGGGCCACGGTGAGCACCACGCCGTATGTCAGGCCCCAGCGGATGGCGGGCAGGGTGATCCGCCAGAAGGTCTGCCAGGACGTCGCCCCCAGCGTCGCGGCGGCCTGCTCCTGCTCGGTGCCGATCTCGTGGAGGACCGGCTCGACCTCTCGGACGACGAAGGGCATGGTGACGAAGATCGTCGCGATCACCATGCCGGGCAGGCCGAAGATCACCGTGATCCCGACGTCGTCGAGTGCGCCGAACCACCCGCCCGCACCCCACAGCATGATGAGGGCCACCCCGACGACGATCGGTGACACGGCGAACGGCAGGTCGACGACGGCTTGGAGCAGGCCCCGGCCCCGGAAGCGCCCGCGGACGAGGGCGAGTGCCGTGACGATCCCGAAGACGACGTTGAGGGGCACGACGATGGCCACGATGAGCAGCGAGAGGTTGATGGCCGCCTGTGCCGCGGGCGTCGAGACGGAGGCGACGAAGGCGCCGACCCCCGGCGCGAAGGCCCGCCAGAGGATGACGCCGATGGGGACGGCGAGCAGGGCGATGAGGTAGCCGAGTGCCACCGTTCGCAGGACGAGCTGGGTCCTCCGGCTGGTCCTCACGGGGCCCGCTCCTCTCGGCGCTGCGACCGGGTCGACAGCACCCGCAGCACGAGCAGGGTCGCGAAGGCGATGAGCAGCAGCACCACGGAGACGGCCGCCGCGTTGGCCGGGCGGTCCATCTCGATCTGCTGCTGGATGTACTGGGAGGCGACCTGGGTCTCCCGCGGGATGTTGCCGCCGATGAGCACGACGGAGCCGTACTCGCCGATGGCCCGCGCGAACGCCAGCCCGGTGCCGCTGAGGACGGCGGGGGTGAGGGTGGGCAGGACGATCCGGCGGAAGGTGGTCCAGTTGGTCGCGCCGAGCGAGGCGGCGGCCTCCTCGACCTCCCGGTCTGCCTCGATGAGCACCGGCTGTACCGAGCGGACGACGAAGGGGAGGGTGACGAAGGCGAGGGCCACGACGAGGCCCCACGTGGTCGCGTTGAGCTGGACGCCGACCGGGCTGCCGGGGCCGTAGAGCGAGAGGAGCACGATGCTCGCGACGATGGTGGGCAGGGCGAACGGCAGGTCGATGAGGGCGTTGACCACTGCCTGACCGGCGAAGCGGTCGCGGACCAGCACCCAGGCGACGAGGGTGCCCAGGACGGCGTTGACGGCGGCGACGATGGCCGACACCGTCACGGTGACTCGGAGTGATGCGAGGGCGCCCGGTGCAGTCGCCGCATCCCAGAAACCACCGAGGCCGCCCTCGAACGAGGCGACGGTCAAGGCGGCGAGGGGCAGCAGCACGATGACGCTGAGCCAGAGCGTCACGACGCCGATCCCGAGCGGTTGCAGCCCGCTGCGCAGCCGCCGGCGGGACCTGCCGACCCGCCCTGGAGCCGGACCGTGCGCATGGCTCCCCGGCCGTACGGTCCTCGCTTGGGCGGTCCGCGCCTCCACAGGGCTCGACCGGGTGCTCGACCGGGTGCTCGACCGGGTGCTCGACCGGGTGCTCGACTGGGTGCTGGACTGGGTGCTCATGTCGGCGCTCACTGCGTCACGGCGTCGTAGATCGTGGCGATCGCGCCGGTCCTGGGCTCGAAGAGGGCGGCGTCGACCGCGCTCCAACCGCCCAGGTCTGCGATGGTCCACAGCTTCTCGGGACGGGGGAAGGCTTTGGCGAACTCCGCGGCCACCTGCTCGTCCACGGGGCGGAAACCGGCCCGGGCGACCAGACGCTGTGCCTCCGGGGTGTAGAGGTAGTCGGCGAACGCCTCCGCCACCGGGAGGTTCTCGCTCCCCTTGAGGACGGCCACCGGGTTGTCGATGCGGAACGTCTGCGGCGGCGTGACGTGCTCGACCGGGTCTCCGTTCTGCTCGATGAACAGGGCCTCGTTCTCGTAGCTGAGGAGCACATCGCCGCGGCCCTGGAGGAAGGCCTCGGTCGCTTCCCGGCCGGACTTCGGCTGGATCCTGACGTGCTCGCTGACCAGCTTCTCGACGTAGGCCAGTCCGGCGGCCGGATCCGCGCCCCCGTGACTCTCGGCGGCGAACGGGGCGAGGAGGTTCCACCTGGCCGACCCGGAGGAGAACGGGTTGGGGGTGACCACCTCGACCTCGGGCTGGAGCAGGTCGTCCCAGTCGGCGATTCCCTTGGGGTTGCCGGTGCGCACGACGAGGGTGACGACCGAGCCGAAGGGGACGCCGCCGCGCTCCCCGGCGTTCCACGTCGGGTCGATCAGACCCGCGTTGACGAGGCGGGTGAGGTCCGGCTCCGTCGAGAGCTGGACCAGGTCGGCCTCGGCCCCGGCCGCGACCTTACGGCTCTGGTCGCCTGAGGCGCCGTAGCTCTGCTGGACGGCGACCCCGGTCCCGGCGGGGGTCCGCTGGAACGCCGGCACGACGGCGTCGTAGGCCGGCTTGGCCACGGCATGGGCAAAGAGGTTGACCGTGGTGGTCGGAGCGGCGGCCGCCCGGGCCGCACCCGGCTGGACGACGACGTCGCTCGGGCCGGCTCCGGTGCAGCCCGCCAGCGCCAGGACCGCGAGCGCAGCGAGGCCCCGCAGGATCCTGGATCGGGGTGCCGTCGGGCGGGGGCGGGGCATCGACACACTCCTTCACCGTCGGCGCGCAGGCTGCGCAGTCCTAGTCCGTGAGTGGGAGTTTTCAATAGTTAGAAGTTATCGGTCAAGAAACTATTGCTTATGTCTCAGAGTGTGGCAGCCCAGGCGTACAGAGCACTCACCCGGTCGTATGCCGCTGGGCTCAGTCCCCTGCTGACAGTGACCTCACCCGGAGGCGGGGTCCCAGCTGCGTCGACGACGGCTCATCGACGAGGTCTCCGCGGACGGTGACCCGGGCGCCGTGCCCGACGTCGACCGCCCAACCCGGTGGGAGGATGAGCTCCCAGGTTCGGCCGTCGGGGTCGGTGAGGACCAAGGGGCCGGTCTCCACCTCGGCCCGCGTCACGGTCCCGGTGACGATGACATCGGAGGGACGTCGCTGGGTGGATGCCTCGATGGTGCGGCGCAGGTGCTCGCGCAGCTCCGCGGCGCCGAGGAACCCGGCGTCGATGGGAGGCTCGGAGGGGGAGGGGTCCCGCACCGGCTCGGACAAGGGGTCCCCTGCGGGCCCGGTTGAGCTGCCCGCGGACTGGCCGTCGATGGGGTGGGTAAGACTGCCTGATGAGTGCCCGGGTGGACGCGAAGCGGGGAGGCCCCGGCCGTGGCCGGGACCTCCCCGCTTGCGGTGACTCATGCCTTGCGCGCCCTCGTCACGGGACGTCGACCCGCACGATGGTCGGGTTCGGCATCCCCTCGGCGCCGGAGTAGGCGACCGAGCCGAGCCACTTGCCACTCGTCAGGCCGGTGAACCCGAGCGCGACCTGGCCCGTCGTTCCGGTCGTGGCCGAGGTCGGAGCGGTCACCGTCATGTTGCCCGCCGCCGCCGACCCGAGCAGCCACGTGTGCAGCTTGAACGGCGAGGTGCCGTCGACGCCCCAGCCCTGGACGACCACGGTGTAGTCACCCTCAGCGGGGTTGAGCAGGTTGACCTGCTCGGCCGAGGTGGACGTCCCACTCGACCCGACGAGTGTCGTGCCGCGGAAGACGCACAGGTCGAGGTCGGCGTCCTTGGCGACGTCGGCGTCGAAGAGGGCGAACCGTGCGTACGTGGTACCTGCCCCGACGGTGACGGCAATCTTCTCCGCATTCGGTGCGGTAAGCGAGCAGCTGCCGTCGGTTGGGTCGTCGGCCACGGTGCCCGCCGTGACGTCCGCGGGGACGAGGCCCCGGGCCGTCGCGGTGAAGTCACCGGTGTAGCCGAACGTGACCGGGTAGCTCGTGCCGGTGGCCGCGGCTGCGACCTCACCCGGCACGGACAGGGCGACCGGCCGCACGACGATCGGCGAGCGGGCCGTCGTCTTGCCGGCCTTCCAGTAGAGGTGCCCAGCAGAGTACGCGTTGAGCGGCGCGCTCGTCCGCGTGACCTTGACGGTGAAGGACGCGGTCTCGCCAGGAGCCAGCTTGAGCGTGCTCGGCGACACCTCGACCATGAAGCCCGGCAACTGCGCCGAGGCGCGGAACGTCGTCGTCTCTTCGTTGACGTTGGTCACACGACGGGTGAACGTCTCCGAGCCCGGCAGGGCGCCGCTGGCGATCGAGGCGCCGTTGAACTGGCTCGGGTCCGTCGAGTACCCCGCGGCCTTCAGGTTGGTGCAGCTGGACGCGCCCACCGCCGTGGTGGTTCCGCAGAGGAAGGCGAGCCAGTCGTTCCAGCCGCTGTCGTAGACGAGGCCCGGCTTCGCGGCCGAGTTCGGGGCGACGTGACCGGCGCCCTGGCTGAATGCCTTGTCGGCCGTGCTCGCGTCGTCCTTGACGTCGTAGCCGGTCGTCATGAGCGCGCTCTTGATCGCCATCGGCGACCAGCCGGGGTGACGGTCCCGCAGCAGCGCGGCCAGGCCGGCGACGTGTGGGCTCGACATCGAGGTGCCCGAGATGGCGTTGTAGGCGTAGCCGCCGTTCGTCACGGGGGTGTAGGCCGCGAGGATGTCCTGGCCCGGTGCGATGACGTCCGGCTTGAGGAGGTCACCGCTGCCGGCCCGCAGCGGGCCGCGGGACGAGAACCCGGCCGTGAACGGAGCCCGGGCGTTGAGGTCGAGCTCCGCCACGTTGATCGTGGCCGTGGCACCCGTCGTCGCGGCGTAGGCCTTGACCGCCGCACGCTCGGTCGACTCGAGGTGGACCGACGGGATCGTGTGCAGGTCTGCGTTGATGCCGATCGGCGAGGTGTTGACGAGGACCATGCCCACGCCTCCGGCCTCCTTGACGGCCAGGCTCTTGTTCGTCCGAGCGGTCGCTCCGCGGTCGCACAGGACGATCTTGCCCGCGACCTTGGCGGGATCGAGGACGTTGCCGCCGTCGGCGCTGGAGTAGCAGAGCGCGACCTTGGTCGGGTCGGCACCCGGCAGACCCGCCGACGTCGAGTCGATGAACGGGGCGGTCACGGCCTCGGCAGCGAGCGACGCGCCCTCGTACGTGGCGCCATTGCCGAGGGTCACCGAGCCGTGGCTGGCCCGGTTGTGGGTGCCTGCCGCGACCGTGGTGATCCACGGCGACGGGTGGGCGACCGTCGAGGCGTACGGGCCGCTGTTGCCCGCGGACGCCGCGACGAAGACACCGGCCCGGGCCGCGAAGAGGAACGCGATCTCCGCCGGGTCGGCGAAGTTCGTCTGGGAGCCGCTGATCGAGTAGTTGATGACGTCGACGCCATCTGCGACGGCCTGGTTGATGGCGGCGACGAGGTCGGCGCTGCGACCGCTCGCCGTGTCACCGGTCTCGGTGGACCAGAGGGCCTTGTAGGCGGCGACTCGGGCCCGCGGCGCGATGCCGCTCATGCCGTCGGGAGCCAGGGCGCTGGCGATCCCGAGCACTGGGACGTTGTGGTTGCCGCCGGACGTGCCGGCCGTGTGGGTGCCGTGACCGTTGTAGTCGCGGGGGGAGTTGAACTCCCACGGGCGCTCGGTGGTCATGCCGGCGTCGCCGCCCCAGCTGGCGTTGAAGTGGCGCGCGATGACGAGCTTGTTGTTGCAGTCCTTGGCGACCCACTCCTCTCCGGCCTTGCAGGCGTTCGCCGGTGCGGCGAACGGCTTGTAGACGAGCGGTCCAGTCTCGGACGGAACTCCGTTGTTGCCGCGGTCCGAGAAGCTGAGGTGCTCCGGCCAGATTCCGGAGTCGATCGTGCCGATGAGGATGTCCTCACCGGCGTGCTTCGTGCCCCCGAGCTGCTGCCAGAGACCGCCCTTGGCCGTCAGACCGAGGAACTCGGGCGTCGACGACGTGTCGATCGTGTGGGTCTGCTCCGGGCTGACCGCGAGGACACCGGGCTGCTTGGCCAGCTGCTGGGCCTGGTTGGCCGTCAGCTTTGCGGCGAAGCCGTTGTAGGCCAGGGCGTAGTCATAGACCTTGGCGCTGCCCGCGCCGACCTTGGTGAGGACCGCGTCGTGCTTCGTCTCCAAGTGGGCGACATACCTCTTGACCGCAGTCGCCTGTGGGTCGACCTTCTTCCCCTTGCCGGGGCGCGTGGCGGCGTATCCGGGAATCGTCCCGTCGTACGCGACGACCGGGAGGTCCGCCATCTGCACGATGTACGTCCCGCTGGTGCTCGGTGGCACGGACTGCGTGACCGCTGCATCGGCGGCGCCTGTCCCGGCCATGGCGAGCGCAACTGGCACGGCGGTGACCGCGCCCAGCAACCTTCGCTTCATTTTTCTCCTGTGTGAGTTGCCCTACCAGGCGGCGCATGAGGGCTCCACGCCGCTGGCGGGAACGATAACCCCGAATGGGGACATTGGGGAGGGGTACTGGGGGACCGGATCGGCCTGCGCCGTTCCGGGAGGCTCCGCTGGGCGCCACTCAGACGCACTGGCGGGCCCGTCTCAACGGCGCGAGCCGGCCCGGCTCAGGGTCAGGTCGAGCAGGGCGACGGCCCCCGCCTTGTCGAGCGGCTCGTTGCCGCTGCCGCACTTCGGGGACTGGATGCAAGCCGGGCACCCGGCGGCGCAGGCGCAGTCCGCGATGGCGTTGCGAGTCGCGGCCAGCCAGTCGTGGACCCGGCGGAAGCCGCGCTCGGCGAAGCCCGCCCCACCGGGGTGGCCGTCGTAGATGAGGATCGTCGGCAGGCCGGTGTCCGGGTGCAAGGCGGTCGACACGCCGCCGATGTCCCAGCGGTCGGCCGTGGCGAAGAGGGGCAGCATCCCGATGGCGGCGTGTTCGGCCGCATGCGCCGCGCCCGGGATGTCGACCTCGGCGACGCCGGCCGCGGCGAGGGCGTCGACGGGCAGGGTCCACCACATCGCCTTCGTCGCGAGGGACCGCGGCGGCAGGTCGAGCGGATGCTCCCCGAGCACCTCGCCACCCGGCAGCCGCCGGAGGAACGAGACGACCTGGTGCGTGACGGTGACCTGGCCGAACGAGCACCGGAGCGGCCCCCACTCGACCGCCTCGAGCTCGCGGACGATGGTGAACTCGCTCACCGACTGGGCGTGCGTCGTCCACCCGGGGTCGCCCCGAACGGCGAAGGCCGCCCCGTCGTCGAGGTCGAGCTCGGTGACGACCCACGTCTGGCCCTGGTGCAGGTGCACGGCCCCGGTGTGCACCTGGGCGTGGGCCGAGGCCTCGTCGACGGTGCCGACGACGCGCCCGGTCCGTGTCTCCACGATCCGGACCGGCTCGCCGGCGCCGCGGAGCGACACGTGGTCGGCCGGGCGGTCCTCCCGCGCCCAGAACCAGCCGCGCGGCCGCTTCTTGAGGATCCCCTTGGCGACGAGGGCGTCGAGCAGGGGCCGGGTCTGCGGCCCGAAGAGCTCGAGGTCCCCCTCCGTCAGGGGCAGCTCCGCGGCGGCGGCGGCGAGATGCGGCCCGAGCACGTAGGGGTTGTCGGGGTCGACGACCGTCGCCTCGACGCCGCGGCCGAAGATGCTCTCGGGGTGGTGGACGACGAAGGTGTCGAGCGGGTCGTCGGCCGCGACGAGGATCGCGAGCGAGCGGTGCCCGGTGCGGCCGGCGCGGCCCGCCTGCTGCCAGAGCGAGGCGAGGGTGCCGGGCCAGCCGGCGAGCACGACGGCGTCGAGACCGCTGACGTCGACGCCGAGCTCCAACGCGTTCGTCGCGGCGATGCCGACGAGCCGGCGCGACCGGAGGGCGCGCTCGAGCTCCCTCCGCTCCTCCGGCAGGTAGCCGCCGCGGTATGCCGCTATGCGCGCTTCCCGGGTCGCGCTCACTCGGTCGCGGGCGACGTTGGCCACGACCTCCACGCCGGTGCGGGACCGGGCGAAGACGGCGGTCTGCACGTCCTCCTCGACGCACTGCGCCAGGAGGTCGCCGGTCTCCGTCAGCGTGCTCACCCGCTTCGGGCGGCCCTGGTCGTCGGTGCGGAGCGGGGGCTCCCAGAGGGCGAAGGTCATCGGCGCCCGAGGGGAGCCGTCCTCGGTGACCGAGCTCAGCGGCATACCGAGAAGTCGGGAGGCGTGGACGGAGGGGTCGGCCACGGTGGCGGAGGCGAAGACGAACGTCGGGGAGGCGTGGTAGCGCGCGGCCACGCGCCGCAGCCGCCGGAGAACCGCCGCGAGATGGGCGCCGAAGACGCCCTTGTAGACGTGACACTCGTCGACGACGACGTAGCGGAGGGCCCGGAGGAAAGGGGCCCACCGGTCGTGCCGCGGCAACAGCGAGTGGTGGACGAGGTCCGGGTTGGTGAGCACGACGTTCGCGTGGTCGCGGATCCAGCGCCGCTCGTCGGTCGGGGTGTCGCCGTCGTACGTGGCGGCCCGCACCGGGGGAAGGGCGAGCCGGGTGATCCGGTCGAGCTGGTCCGCGGCGAGCGCCTTGGTGGGGGCGAGATAGAGCGCCGTGGCCCCGCGACCACTGGGCGCCCGAGCGCCGGTCACGACGTCGGTGAGGAGGGGCAGAAGGTAGCCGAGGCTCTTGCCGGAGGCCGTGCCCGTCGAGACGACGACGTGGTCGCCGCGGTGGGCGGCCTCCGCGACCTCGACCTGGTGGCGCCACGGCCGGTCGATCCCGGACCCGAGGAGGGCACCGAGGAGGGTCGGGTCCACCCAGCCCGGCCACTCGGCGTGGCGCGCCGGCCGAGCCGGAACCTCGTGGACGTGGAGCAGCCGCTCCGGGTGCTCGCCGACCAAGCGGTGCAGGAGGGCCTCCGGGTCGAAGGCGCGCTGGTCCCGGTCGCCGTCGTCCGACGGAGCCGGGGGTGCGTTGAACAGCGCGTCAGACCCGTTCATGTGGAGCAACCGTACGTCGCCGGGGTACCGTTACGGGCGACCCGGGGCATGGTACTCCCGCGGTCAGGGAGAAACGGGTTCGTTGCCGGGGCAACGAACGGACAAATGGGAAGGGGCCACAGGTGGATCTGTCGATCACCCGGGCCGACCACGGTGACCGCACCGTGGTGCACCTCGGCGGCGAGATCGATGTCTACACGGCACCGTTCGTGAGGGAGAAGCTCGACGAGCAGATCCACGCCGGACGCGCTGATCTCATCGTCGACCTGAGCGAGGTCACCTTCCTCGACTCGACCGGGCTGGGGGTCCTGGTCGGACGGCTGAAGTTCGCCCGGACGCGCGGGGGGTCGCTCAAGCTCGTCGGCACCTCCGAGCGGGTGCTGCGCGTCTTCGCCATCACCGGCCTCGACAAGGTCTTCGACATCCACCCCGACCTCGAGTCGGCCCTCGCCGCCCCGGACCAGGGTGAGGCGCCGATGCCTCCCACGTCGAACGCCCGGCACTGACCGGCACCTCGCCGAACCAGCCCTTCTCGGTGGTCGAGCAGCCAGGCTCCCCGTCGCCGGCACCGCCGGTCGTCGACCGGGTCCTCGTGGCCCGGTTGCGGGCTGACCTGGCCTCGGCGGGCTTCACCGTGGACGGTGTCGCCGAGCGGCTCGGACCCGTCGCGGCGGCCGCGCTCCGCCGGGAGCAGCGCCTGCCGGCCCTGCTCGCGACCGCTGCTCCGCTCGACCCGGTTGCCGCCCTGGTCCGCTTCTTCACTCTGGGGCAGCCCGTGGCCCGAGCGGATCTCGAGGCCGCCCTGCCGACGCTCCGGGTCGAGGGGGTCGCTGCCCTGCGGCTGGCCCGGTTCGAGGGAGACGACGTCGTGGCGACGTGCGACCTGCGGCCCTACGCCGAGGAGGACACCCACGACTGGTGGGTCGCCTCCGACCTGTCCGAGCTGGCCACGCGCGCACCGCTCCGCCCGGACCACGTCCTCGGCATCGGCGGCGCCTCGACGACGCTCGCCAGCTGGACCATCCGACGTCGCGTGGACCGGGCCCTCGACCTCGGCACCGGCTGCGGAGTGCAGGCGCTGCACCTGGCCGGCCACGCCGGGTCGATCGTCGCCACGGACATCTCGGAGCGGGCGCTCGCCTTCGCCCGCTTCAACGCCGCGTTGGCCGGGCTCGACGTCGACCTGCGTCGCGGAGACCTGCTGGACCCTGTTGCGGGAGAGCGGTTCTCACTGATCGTGTCCAACCCGCCGTTCGTCATCACCCCGCGCGCCGACGACGTGCCGGTCTTCGAGTACCGCGACGGCGGGCGCTCGGGCGACGCCATCGTCCGCATCCTCGTGCGGACCGTCCGCGACGCCCTCGAGCCGGGTGGTGTCGCCCAGCTCCTCGGCAACTGGGAGGTGCCGCGCGGTCGCAGCTGGCGCGACGTCTGGGGCGACTGGCTCGAGGGGGTCGATCTCGACGCGTGGGTCGTCCAACGGGAGGTCCAGGACCCGGCCGAGTACGCCGAGCTGTGGAGCCGCGACGGCGGTGTCGTCCCCGGGTCGAGCGCCCACGAGCGGCTCGGCGCGGCCTGGCTGCGCGACTTCGCCTCCCGCGACGTCGAGGCGATCGGCCTCGGTGTCGTCACCCTGCAGCGGCCGCTGACCGAGCGCCGCCCGTGGCGCTCGCTCGACGAGGCGCCTGGTCCGGTGGCGGCGCCGATGGGTCCTGTCATCGAGGCCGGGCTCCGGGCGCGCACCTGGCTGGCCGAGCACACCGACGAGGACGTCCTCGCTGTGGCATGGGCGTGCGCGGCGGACGTGACCGAGGAACGGCACGGTCGCCCCGGCGCGGACGACCCGTCCGTCATCATCGTCCGCCAGGGCGGGGGCCTGCGGCGCGCTGTCCGTGCGGGGACCCTCCTGGCGGCCTATCTCGGCGTGGCCGACGGGGAGCTGACGGCGGCCACCGCCCTCGAGGCGATCGCGACGGTCCTCGAGCTCGACCCTGCGGCGGTCCGGGCCGCGCTGGTACCGCAGATCCGCGACCTCGTCGCCGACGGCCTGCTCACCTGACCCACCGCCACTCACGATCGAAAGAGCAGTTTGTCCGCTTTCGCTTTATGGTGCCCTGCGTTGTGGAAGGACGAAGTGCTCTTTCGATCGTCAGGAACGCAGCTTCGAGGGGGACGAAGTGCTCTTTCGATCGTCAGGAACGCAGCTTCGAGGGGGACGAAGTGCTCTTTCGATCGTGCGGGAGCGAGCCCGGCGGCATCCGGCGTCGGTAAAGGATTTGTGAGTGAGTGAGCACTCACTCATACTCGACCCATGGCCACCACCGCGGGGCGCGCCGCGCCCCTGCCGCCCACCGAGCGGCGCGAAGCCCTCATCGACGTCTTCCTCGACCTCGCAAGGCGGCACGGACGGGTCCCGACGACGAGCGAGATCGCCGGGGCGGCGGGGGTTGCCGAGGGGACGATCTTCCGGGTCTTCCCGAGCAAGGACGCGCTCCAGACCGCGGCCGTCGAGGCCGCCTTCTGCCCGGCGTCGGCACGCCGCGACTTCCTCGCCATCGACCGGTCGGAGCCGATGCGCGACCGGCTCGTCGCCTTCGCGGCCTCGCTCCAGCGGCGGATCCGCGACGTCCTCGACCTCATGGGCGCCCTCGGCCTGAGCCAGCCGCCGCCCGTCCACCAGCACGCCGCCTGCCTCGAGACCGGCCGGCACGTGCCCTCCGAGCCCAGCGCCGACTGCGCGGCCCTGCACGTCGACCTCTTCGAGGCGGTGCTCGACCTCGTCGACCCTGACGAGATCACCGTGCCGCCGCACCAGCTGCTCCACCGCATCCGGCTGCTCAGCTTCTCGGGCAGCCACCCCGGCATCTCCCACGGCGAGCTGCTCACCCCCGAGGAGGTCGTCGACACCGTCCTCTACGGCGTCTGCCCCCGCCCCGGCCCGAACCGTGACTGACCCTCACCCTGCTACCGCCCCAGACGTCGAGCCGACGCCACGGCGCCCCCGAACCGAAAGGCACCCGATGCTCCTCCGACTGCTTCGGAGCCACCTGCTGGCCTACCGGGGAGAGATCACGCTCATCGTGCTCCTCCAGCTGGCGAGCACCATCGCCTCGCTCTACCTGCCCAGCCTCAACGGCGAGATCATCGACGACGGGGTCGCCAAGGGGGACACCGACTTCATCATGAGCCACGGGGCCCTGATGCTCGGCGTGAGTGTCGTGCAGATCGCCACCGCGGTCGCCGCCACCTTCCTCGCCGCGCGCGTCGCCATGGGCATCGGGCGGGACCTGCGGGCGAAGGTGTTCGACACCGTCATCGACTACTCGGCGCAGGAGGTCTCCCGCTTCGGCGCCCCGACCCTCATCTCGCGCAACACCAACGACGTCACCCAGGTGCAGACCGTCCTCTTCATGGGGTTCGCCATCCTCGTGTCGACCCCGATCATGATGTTCGGCGGGATCATCATGGCGCTCCGCGAGGACGTCGGCCTCTCCTGGCTCGTCGCCGTCGCCGTGCCGCTGCTCGGCCTCTTCGTCGCCACGGTCATCTGGCGGATGATGCCCTGGTTCACCCGGATGCAGACCTCGCTCGACGGCGTCAACCGGGTCCTCCGCGAGCAGATCACCGGCATCCGGGTCGTACGGGCCTTCGTGCGCGAGGGCCACGAGGAGGCGCGGTTCGGCCGGGCCAACGCCGACCTCACCGAAGCGGGGCTGCGCGTCGGCCGGCTCATGGCGCTCGTCTTCCCCATCGTGATGTTCATCTTCAGCATGTCGACCGTGGCGGTGCTGTGGTTCGGTGCCTACCGCGTCGACAGCGGTGCGATGGAGGTGGGCTCGCTCACGGCCTTCCTCGCCTACCTCGTCCAGATCCTCATGGCCGTCATGATGGCGACCTTCATGGCGACGATGATCCCCCGCGCGTCGGTCTCGGCCGGGCGCATCGCCGAGGTCCTCGACACCGCCTCGTCCATCGTCCAGTCGGTGCAGCCGATCCCGATCCGGGTGCCGCGAGCCGGCGTCGAGTTCGTCGACGTCGAGTTCCACTACCCCGGCGCCGAGCACGCCGTCCTCAACGGCATCACCTTCGAGGCGTCGTCAGGCCGCACGACCGCGATCATCGGGTCGACCGGCGCGGGCAAGACGACCCTGCTCGGACTCGTCCCGCGGCTCTTCGACGTCCGCTCCGGCCGCGTCAAGGTCGGCGACGTCGACGTCCGTGACCTCGAGCTCGACGCGCTCTGGGCCCGCATCGGGCTCGTGCCGCAGAAGCCCTACCTGTTCACCGGCACCGTGGCGAGCAACCTGCGCTACGGCAACCCGGACGCGACCGACGACGAGCTGTGGGAGGCGCTGCGCATCAGCCAGGCCGCGGACTTCGTCACGCAGCTCGGCGGGCTCGACACCGCGATCGTCCAGGGAGGGACCAACGTCTCGGGCGGCCAGCGGCAGCGGCTCGCCATCGCGCGGGCCGTCGTCAAACGGCCCGACATCTACCTCTTCGACGACTCGTTCTCCGCCCTCGACCTGTCGACCGACGCACGACTCCGGGCTGCGCTCCGACCGGTGACCCGCGACGCGACGGTCGTCATCGTGGCCCAGCGCGTGTCGACGATCATCGACGCCGACCACATCGTCGTCCTCGACGACGGACGGATCGTCGGTCAGGGCACCCACGACGAGCTGCTCCAGACCTGTGAGACCTACCAGGAGATCGCCCTGTCCCAGCGTGCAGCGGAGGAGGTGGCCTGATGTCCGAGGGAGTCAAGACCGCCGAGGAGAAGGCCGCCGAGGCGCGGCGTGGCCCGGCCCGCCGGGGCGGGCCCCCACACATGATGATGGGGCAGCCGGGGGAGAAGTCGCTCAACTTCGGACCCTCCGCGAAGCGCCTCCTCGGCCTGCTCCGACCCGAGCGCGGCAAGGTCGTCGGCGTCGTGACGCTCGTCGTCGTCAGCGTGTTCCTCAGCGCGATCGGGCCGAAGATCCTCGGCCGCGCCACCGACCTCATCTTCGGTGGGCTGCTCGGTCGCCAGCTCGGCCAGAATGTCCCCGCGGGGACGACGACCGAGCAGGTCGTCGCGGACCTGCGCGCCCGCGGCGAGGAGAACCTCGCCGACATGCTCCAGCGGGCCGGTGTCGTCATCGGCCAGGGCATCGACTTCGGTGCCGTCGCCGATGTGCTGCTCCTCGTGACGGGGCTCTACGTCGCCTCGTCGCTGCTCCTGTGGGTCCAGGGCTGGATCCTCCAGGGCGTGCTCGCCCGCACGATGTACCGGCTGCGGCAGGACGTCGAGGCCAAGCTCAACCGGCTGCCGCTGCCCTACTTCGACAAGCAGCCGCGCGGCGAGATCCTCTCCCGGGTCACCAACGACATCGACAACGTCAGCATGTCGTTGCAGCAGACGCTGTCGCAGCTGCTCAACTCGCTCCTGACCGTCGTCGCGGTTCTCGTGATGATGTTCTGGATCTCGTGGGTCCTCGCCCTCATCGCCCTCGTGACGATCCCCATCTCCATCGTCGTCACCGGCCTCATCGCGAAGCGGTCGCAGAAGCTCTTCGTCCAGCAGTGGCGCAACACCGGTGAGCTGAACGGCATCATCGAGGAGACCTACACCGGTCACGGCCTCGTCAAGGTCTACGGGCGCCAGCAGGAGACCGAGGCGCACTTCCGCACGAAGAACGACGAGCTGTTCGGCGCCGCGTTCGGGGCCCAGTTCGTCAGCGGCATCATCATGCCCGTCATGATGTTCATCGGGAACCTCAACTACGTCGTCGTCGCCGTCGTCGGGGGGCTCAAGGTGGCCTCCGGCTCGATGTCGCTCGGTGACGTCCAGGCCTTCATCCAGTACTCGCGCCAGTTCACCCAGCCGCTGACCCAGGTGGCCTCCATGGCGAACCTGCTCCAGTCCGGGGTCGCCTCCGCCGAGCGGGTCTTCGAGGTCCTCGACGCCGACGAGCAGGAGGCCGAGGTCGGCGTCCCGGACGTCATCGACGACCCGCGCGGCGAGGTCGCCTTCGAGGGCGTGTCCTTCGCTTACACGCCGGACCAGCCGCTCATCGAGGACCTCGACCTCGTCGTCCGGCCGGGACAGACCGTCGCCATCGTCGGGCCCACCGGCGCGGGCAAGACGACGCTGGTCAACCTCATCATGCGGTTCTACGAGCTCGACGGTGGTCGGATCACCCTGGACGGCGTCGACATCCGCGACCTGACCCGGCACGGGCTGCGCTCGCGGATCGGCATGGTGCTGCAGGACACGTGGCTCTTCGCCGGGACGATCCGCGAGAACATCGCCTACGGCCGGCCGGACGCCTCCGACGAGGAGGTCCTCGAGGCGGCGCGCGCGACCTACGTCGACCGGTTCGTCCACTCGCTTCCCGACGGCTACGACACCGTCCTCGACGACGAGGCCTCGAACATCTCGGCCGGCGAGAAGCAGCTGGTCACCATCGCGCGGGCCTTCCTCTCCGACCCGGCGCTGCTCATCCTCGACGAGGCGACGAGCTCGGTGGACACGCGGACCGAGCTGCTCGTCCAGCAGGCCATGCGGGCGCTGCGGTCCGACCGGACGAGCTTCGTCATCGCCCACCGGCTCTCGACGATCCGGGACGCCGACCTCATCCTCGTCATGGAGCACGGTCGCATCGTGGAGCAGGGATCCCACGCCGAGCTGCTCGCCGCCGACGGGTCCTACGCCAGGCTGTATGCCGCTCAGTTCGCGGGTGCCGCGGCTGACGTCGACGACGTGGCTGAGGTCGCCGGCCCCCCGGTCGGCTGACGCACCTCCCGACCCCGACCGACCCCGCCCGGCCCGACCCCGCCCGGCCCGACCCCGCTCGGCCCGACCCCGCTCGGCCCGACCCCGCAACACACCCGCTCACCGACTGATGGCCCCGTCTCCAGGCGGCACGTGCAGTCGGTGAGCGGGTGTGTTGCGGCGGGAGAGGGCGGGAGGGCTGGGAGGTCAGGCGCGTGCGGGAGCCGGCTCAGCGGCATACGGCAGCGGTGGTGAGGGCGACCCGAGCACGCCGGTAACCTTGGCGGGTGCCTGACACCACCACGCTCACCGTCCAAGACGCCCTGCTCACCCTGCAGAAGTTCTGGACCGACCGAGGTTGCATGGTCGTCCAGCCGTTCAACACCGAGGTCGGCGCCGGGACGATGAACCCCGCCACGATCCTGCGGGTGCTCGGCCCGGAGCCGTGGCGGGTGGCCTACGTCGAGCCGAGCGTGCGGCCGGACGACTCCCGCTACGGCGAGAACCCGAACCGCCTCCAGCAGCACACCCAGTTCCAGGTCATCCTCAAGCCGGACCCGGGCAACCCGCAGGAGCTCTACCTCGAGTCGCTCGAGGCGCTCGGCATCGACATCCGGGCGCACGACATCCGCTTCGTTGAGGACAACTGGGCGCAACCGGCCATCGGCGCCTGGGGGCTGGGCTGGGAGGTCTGGCTCGACGGCATGGAGATCACCCAGTTCACCTACTTCCAGCAGGTCGGCGGGCAGAACCTCGACCCCGTCGCCGTCGAGCTGACCTACGGCGTCGAGCGGATCATGATGGCGCTCCAGGGCGTCGCCCACTTCAAGGACATGGTCTACGCGCCGGGGATCACCTACGGCGAGGCGTTCGGGCAGAGCGAGTACGAGATGTCGCGCTACTACCTCGACGACGCCGACATCCAGACCAACCGCGACCTCTTCGAGCGGTTCACGGCTGAGGCGCAGCGGCTCATCGACGTCCGCCTGCCGGTGCCCGCGCACACCTACGTGCTCAAGTCCTCCCACGCGTTCAACGTCCTCGACGCACGTGGCGCCATCTCGACGACCGAGCGCGCCAAGGCGTTCGGCACGATGCGCCGCCTCGCACGCGAGGTGTCCCGCCTCTGGGTCGAGCGGCGCGAGGAGCTCGGCTTCCCGCTGCTCGGCGCGGACCTGCCGCCGATGGAGGGGCGCGCGCTCATGCCGCCGTCCCAGGGGGTCGAGGTCACCCCTGAGGCGTATGC
>Ga0209347_1002777_pt1 | contig 22144 bp, 10 predicted proteins | sample AutmiccommuBRH23_FD_187382 | JGI IMG/M metagenome (GOLD analysis project Ga0209347, IMG submission 187382) | Deep subsurface microbial communities from Mt. Terri, Switzerland - Autotrophic microbial communities BRH/23 (SPAdes) (version 2) | ecosystem: Environmental > Aquatic > Deep subsurface >...
GTGCACCTCCACAAGGTCGGTCATTGTCGACAGATCGGCCTGTGGATCCAGTTCATTCCACACCTGGTGCAAAGCCTCCTCTTTTTCTGTTCTGTTGGCAGGATCCACCAGCCATTTCATAAACAGCTGTTTTTTCTCCTTCGGTAAACCATCCGTGAAGAAGAACCTGATTAATTTGTTTCCCTGTTTTTTGTCCATCGTCATTTATGCTCTGTCTTTAATAGACGACAGCATGACGAGAAACACGTAAGCAAAAAGGAAAAATATCAGAGAAAGAATGAAAGAATATTGCGTGTCACTGTTTTCAGCTCTTTCAGTGCATTGGAGATGTGTGTTTCCACGGTACGTTTGCTGATGCTCAGCTGCTGTGCGATTTCATCGTTCGATAATCCATCATAACGGCTCATACGGAAGATTTTTTTCCGCTGATCCGGCATCTTCTCTATTGTCGCATCAATGAGCATTTCCAGGTCCCGTCCTTCCACATAGGCCTCCAGAGAGGCCTCCTCTTCGAAGGTGATCCTTGGTTCTCTCTCCATCGGTTCCATTGTGATCTGCTTCCTGAAAAAATCAAACACCCTGTTTTTGGCCATCTGAAAGAGATAGCTACGCAGGTTCTCCACCTCCGGCATCTTCTCACGGTGCAGCCATAGCTTCAGGAACAGGTCCTGACTCAGGTCCCGTGCATCCTCTTCGTTTCTCACAAAGCCCATGATAAAATGAAGCACAAGCGGGTAGTAGCGCAGAAAAAGAACATCAAATGAAGCGATCTCTCCTTTGGCCAGTCTTGTCAGATGATCTCTTTCACTCTCCATGTACGGTCTGTTATTGCTTGATTGCAAATGTACATAAATGTTTATACAATCAAACAGAATAATAAAATTTAAGAAGGCAGGCAGGCAGGATAACCTAACACATGTTTGATCGCTTCGGCAATTTTCATGTTGATGACATCATTTTCATACTGTAAAATTAAGCCATAGGTAAATGTATTTATTTTTGGTTATGACCATAATAAGTCAAGAGTAATCATTATTTTTGTGGTTGTAACCCTAAAAGATATGATTGCAAGACCTACCTACATCGCACAGCTTATACCCTTTATCGATAAGCATCAGATAAAGATCCTTACCGGTACCAGTACATAAAAAATGAAGTACAAACATCGGGCAAGTTCTATACCGTGACCGGATGATTGGCGGAATTTTGGAGAATATTGTTTTTCTGGAGTTGAAAAGAAGAGGGTACAGCGTGTTTGTCGGTAAATCTGACAATAGTGAAATTGATTTTGTTTCTGAAAAACAGGGTCATAAGGTATATGTACAGGTCGCTTATAAATTGGAAAACCAGGAAACAGTAGCCAGGGAGTTTGGAAATCTATTGTCCGTCGGTGATCAGTATCCGAAATATGTGGTCACGATGGACGAATTCTGGAAAGATGCGATAGAAGGAGTTGCGCATCTCTACATCACTGATTTTTTATTGAAAGAAGAGTTGTAGCAATCCATACAGCCGGCTCCCCGAATCAGCTATCATAGAAGAGATAGTGACTAAGATTTGCGACAGATGGAGACCGGTCCCAGCAATCCATAATCTTTTAAAGGGAGACCGTGTTTCGGGCCACTGATGGTCCATGTTTTTCTCTCCTGCTCGGGTAATCCTGCATCGTAGACCAGCCGGTTAAACCAGGTACTCGTTACTGCTATTTCCAGCAGGTTCTCACCTGGTTTCAGGTAGCTGGTAATATCCATTTCGTAAGGATAGGTCCATTTTGTGGCTACATCAGAACCGTTCAGGCTTACTTTCGCGATCATCTCAACCTGTCCCAGGTCCAGCACATACCGCTCTTTATCCATTGCATCCGCTACGCGGAAAGTGGTCCGGTAAACAGCCGTACCCGAAAAAGCCTTTCCCTCCTCGTTGAGTGACGTAATATCTTTCCACGCTACCAGCTGGTCCATCATCACCGACGGTTGTGCTATACCCCATCCGGTAGGGAAAGTGATCTCCCAATCGTTCTGTATCTCCGTTTTTTCGGTAATCAGCAGCTTTTCCTGCGGTTGGGAAGCACGCTTCTCCCGAAACACTACAAAGCAGGATGATCCGGCCGGAAGATCGATATCCAGATCAGTGTACCCCTGCCTGGTAGTTACCGGTGCCATGGAGGTGGTCTCCCCGGTAAGCGGATCCCATATCTCTACAGAACCACTGCTTCGAAAAGAAACAACCCCTTTGAATCCTTTCTCTGCCGGAGTAGATAAAAAGTAGATATCGGCATCGTCCGTTTTACGATGTAGCCACCGTACATCGGAGAATTGTACACTGATGTCGGGGAGGATATCTTCTGACCTCAGCACCTCACCTATATCGCCGCGACAGACCTTTCCTCTGCCCACTCGTCGCATTTTCTCCTCTCCCTTACCCCAAAGTGCTTCAACCGCTTTCCGAAAACGGCTCTCCTCTGCTGTGCCGCCACTTAATGTCGCTATCCCCGCAGGCGGTTCACCCACTACCGTAATTCCCTGTTGCACGAAGGAGTGTATCTTCTCCAACGTCTCCGGCAGCATCCTTTTACAGTCGTATAACCAGAGGAGACCATATGAAATTCCTTCGGGTGTAACCATTCGCCCGTTTTTCACGGATAAACGGTTCAGCAACACGTCCGGGTTGCAGTAGTCATACGCGTAACCTTCGGGAAAGTCAATCGATTGCTGCGGTTTATGGTTCTGCTCATCACCCAGGTACATCAACAGATCCGATACGGGTTTCCCGCTTTCGAGCATGTAGTTACACCTTGCCAGGTAATCTGTAAAGAGGGACATGTGTGGCCACCATGTTTGCATCCGTAAGAAAGGCGTTCCAATGTTGGAACCAAAAGAGGTGCCGGGAGGCAGGAAGTCAACCCGTGGATTGTGTGTATATGTATGGAACACCATATGTGTTACCCCCCTGGCCAGATGCTCATCGGCAATATCCTTCAGGAAACGGGGATGTTCATTCCATGTAAGGTCGAAAGAGGTGAATGCTTCTGCAGCAACCCTTCCCTTACCATATACGCGGCTTGCTGAGACGCAAGGCTTCACCGGCTTGAATTCGATGCTACCCACATAGGACTCCTGCCTGGGGTGCCAGAATTCACACATCGGTACATCCGCGTACTTGTAATACTCCAGTATATCACCGGGAAAAACATCTCCCGATGCAGTTTCAAATGAAAGCTTCAGTCCATTCTGCCGGGCTATACTGCTCATTTCGCCGAAGAAGTTCTTTACCAGCAGGTCGTTTAGTGTAACCCTCCAATCGCGCAGAAAGCGGGCGGTTGTTTCGGGATCACCCACCACATATCCAAAGATGGCGGGGAGCATGGAGAATAACGGGTAATCCCATTTTTCCCGGAACGTATCATCGAGGTTGTCTGTCCATGTCTGTGTTTTGCATTCCCAGCTATCTATCAGTATGCCGTTCAATAATCCCTCTTTCAGGCGTACATTGTCATTCATCAACCTACCGATATAGCCGTCGAAATTTGCCTGAGCACCTGCCGGGGAGAGTTTATTGCATTCCCATCCGGTGGCTTCGGGCGGTGCCGGCCCATTTTTCATGCCAGTGTTCACGTGTCCTATGCGCAGCACGGTCCACGCTCCTTCGGGAGCATCCCACGACAATATCCCTTCCGGGCTCATTTTCCCCGTCAGATCAATCATCGTGGAAGGATCCACCCAGGCCGATCCGGATTGTTGCGGGTGTTCCTCCCTCACGATCCTCCTTAACGTCCACGCGGCCTCCGACTCCCAGTTCTGTTGGCGGGCGGCGGTGTAAAAATTGATGTAAGAGATAGCCATGTCGTGCCTATTGGCAATCTCTACCCGGTATGATCGCGTCGTCACTTCTTCACAAGCGATCGTGATGGGCTGGTCATCCTGCCAGCTTCCCGCGGGCATCTCCACCCGGGCTATTTGTTTCATTTCATCTCCCACCGCGGCGTAGATGGCCACCGTGACATCCGGTGAATAGCACCAGGCGTGGGAGAAGGAGTTCACCGCAGGAAGCTCCACCGTGCGCACGACCGTCTCCTCTTCGAACTCCACGTCTATCCTTGTAGGCACCTGCACCGACGGTGACAGGATCAATCTTTTTTGCTCCGAGAGACACTCCTCCCACGCCATGTCGGGCCGGTTACTCTGTATGCCGGCAGGTATAAGCCGTGTACCCCTGTCGCCCTCAGGAGTAGGGAACGCGACGACAAAGAGATCTTCATAATCACGCCACTCCTCTTCACTGGGCTGGGGTTTCTCCAATCGTGTATCTACCTTTTGTCCGCCATCTATATCCGTACGGGAACGGGCCAGATGCCGCATGGCATTGTCCGGTTCTATCCAGGGTCCCCCTGCATAAGACCATCCCGGGCAATTCTGCATGGTAAAGTGCAGGTCTAACCGTTTGCATTCTTCGGCAGTCCAGAGAATGAGGTCGTCCCATGGCTCACTCAAACATTTGATTTGTGGAGAAACACCCGGCCATTCTCCACCGAATTGACCGTGAAATAACTGGATCCCCGAGATACCGGCCGCGGCAATAGCTTCCAGGTCGGCGGTGATGCCTTCCTTCGATACGTTGCCCCCTATAAAATGGAACCATGTTTCCGGATAGTATGTTTTGTCGGGTTTCCTGAAAGTTTTTTCATTCAGAAGATCGTTTTCTATCAGTTGGTTATCTAGCATGCCGGAACAAGAGAAAAACAGGAGAAGTGACAGACTATACAAAAAGAGCGTTACATGTGTTTTCATACAAACGGGTCCATAGATGAATAAATAGGGATGACAAAAATAACACATTATTTTCATATATTTGTGAAGTCAGCCGACGCACTGTTGGCTGGGTACACGTGATATACGTGTGTATGCACCCATCGGCTACCTGAGGGAGTGATTGTAACCATGCAGGAGCCGGGTGAGATAAAGCAGTTTTAACCAAAAAAAATTCTTTTATTTGCACAGCCTCTCCATTATTTATGTATATTTGCATTCATAATGCAAATATGTATAAAATGATTCCTCGTCAAATCAGATCCGTTTTAGAAAAACGATTGAAGAAATTTCCAATTCTTACTTTAACCGGACCCCGGCAATCCGGAAAAAGTACATTATTGAAAAATTGTTTTCCGGATTATCAATTTTATAACCTGGAACGGGCGGACTATCGTCAGTTGATTATGTCAGATCCGATCGGTTTTCTACATAACCAGGGTGAAAAGATCATCTTCGACGAAGCTCAACAGATACCCGAGCTGTTTAGCTATCTGCAAGTTGTTTCTGATGAAAGAGGCACTGCCGGGCAATATATTTTATCGGGTTCGCAAAGTTTTCTGATGAACGAACGAATTTCACAATCGCTTGCCGGACGCACCAGTGTTTGTCATCTTTTTCCGTTCGACATTTCCGAAATCGATATTGGAGACAATCTGTTTGAATCGATATTTAAGGGATTTTATCCCAGAATTTATGATTTTGATATTCACCCCGATGAGTTCTACCCTTCCTATATCCAAACCTACATTGAACGAGATGTGAGGAGTATCAGGTCAATTGAGAATCTGACTAGTTTTGCACGCTTTCTGGGGCTATGTGCAGGAAGAATAGGACAGGTGCTCAACCTATCATCCCTTGCAAATGATACGGGTATTTCAGTCAATACGGCAAAATCATGGTTATCGCTTCTCGAGGCAAGTTTTGTACTATATCAGTTGCAACCCTATTATAAAAACTTCAACAAACGACTGATCAAATCACCCAAGATTTATTTTTACGATACCGGTTTAGCATGCTCGTTACTCAATATTAAAACGGGTCCAATGCTCCGGAACCATTATCTGTACGGAGCATTATTTGAAAATTTTGTGATCAGCGAGATCATCAAAATGCAGCATCATGCCGGACAAAAACCCTCCGTTTATTACTGGCGGGATCACAACGGTATAGAAATAGACTGTATCGTGGAAGACGTTGCCGGTCAAATAAATGCGCTGGAGATTAAAGGCGGAGCAACCATCAACAGTGATTATTTCAAGAATCTGAATCGGTTTCCGGCCCATAGTGAAACGGTGTTGAAAAAGGTGATCTATACCGGCATGGAGACTCTTTCGATGAAAGATACAAAGATTGTCAGTGTCAACTCATTGGTAGAAACAATCAATCAAATTGTCTCTCCAACGCTTTCCGGTAACGGGTGAAACCAGTGTTCAATGCTGATTTAACTCAATTCCACTTTCTCGATCCGAAGCTTTTAATGGTCAGTGTTCAGTTGTTATTGCGGTGACATCCAGCACCCCGTCGCCATCGGCATCCCTGTCGCTCAGGGAGAAACGCAACCCCTTGTCGAGGGCCACGGGCACGATCATCTCGCTTTTATGGTGCGGTTTCTCGTTCGTCATCCCCTGTTTGTTCTTTTCCCGCAAGCTGTTGGAGACGAAAGCCACGAAAGCGTTCAGCACGTTCCCCGCGTCGCCGTCGGTGATCTTTGCCTCATCGGACACCAGGTTGACCAGCTCGTCAGCCAGCTTCTTCAAGTCGGCCACCCGCGCACTGCTGCCATTGTTTAAGGCAGGCGCATCGCCCTCCCCGGTATAAGGAGCCAGTTGCAGCTTCTCCCCCCTCTCCAGCGTTTCGGAGAGCTTGCGGTACATCGCATTCAGCGCGTTCCCCGCGTCCGCCTTTGTCAGCTTCGCCTCCCTGGCCACCGCCTCCAGCAGCTCGCCATCCATCACCGTCACCTCCTGCGATGCAGCACTTTTCAAGGTGACCCTGCCCACCTTCATTTTGCCCGGCCTGATGCGCAACGCATCGGTCGTTCCGTTCAGGGTGGTATCGTTGGTGCGAATCGCCTCAGGAATGTTCCCTGCATCAATGGTCTGGCCCCCTTCCCTGATGGGTAATTTGCGTTGATTCTGCGCCTGGGCATGCATGCACACCAGCAGGAACATTAGAAAGATCGTCTTTTTCATCTGCGTCAATTTTAATGAGAATGCACCTGTCAACCCGGAATAGCCAAGGAATGCATTTAGATAGTGAACGCATCGGGGAGAGAAAAAGTTCAGTCAGTTGTCAGTTGTGAGTAGGCAGTTGTTCGCTGAAAGACAGGGAATCCATGGCAATCCTGTCCGAAGGGTCAGGTAAATGAAATGCCCATTATTTTTGCAGATTTATTTTTACGATACCGGTTTGGCATGCTCGTTACTCAATATTAAAACGGGTTCAATGCTCCGGAACGATTATCTGTACGGAACATTATTTGAAAATTTTGTGATCAGCGAGATCATAAAAATGCAGCATCATGCCGGACAAAAACCCTCCGTTTATTACTGGCGAGATCACAACGGTATAGAAATAGACTGTATCGTGGAAGACGTTGCCGGTCAAATAAGCAAATTGTCTCTCCAACGCTTTCCGGTAACAGATGAAAAATTCATGTAGATGACTATTTAATCTCAAAAACAGATATTTGTTTATATCAAAAACAAGTAATGATATACATCAAAAACACGTAATGATTTACATCAAAAAAAGGTAATATACGTTGTTTTCATGAAAAAGAAGTCTCCGGCTATTCGCTCGGCAACAGTTATCCGAACGGGAAAGAAACGTTGTTTTGTGGATCCATCCATCGCTGTAGCAGCATTGGGGACTTCACCACAGAACCTGGAACTTGATCTCAAAACATTTGGATTTATTTATGAATCTATGTGTCTCCGCGACCTGAAAATCTACTCCCAGTCCTTAGGAGGCAGATTATCATACTATCACGATAGATATGGACTGGAAGCAGATGCAGTGCTACATTTGGATGACGGAAGGTATGCACTCATTGAATGTAAACTCGGTAGCCGGGATATATTTGACAGGGGGCGAATTCTCCTATACACGGGCAGATGGTGTAAAAGTGATTCCGTTGGGATGTTTGAAAGATTAATATTACCCCTATTCCACCCTGATCTCCGCCTCTTGTGAGCGGCCGCTTTCGTGCTGACCGTCGCTGAAGGTGGTGAAGTAGAAGTAGAGCTCCCCTTTTTTCACGTTAGCATCAATATACCGGCGCTCCTGCGGCCGTAGGGATTGCAGCAGCTGTGGTTTGCTGTCCCGCTGATAGCGGTAGAGGTTCACCTTCAGCTGTCGGCTCAGGGTTGTCTCCGCCCACTGCACCGTCACTTTCCCCTCTTGCTGCTGCAGCCACACATTGGGCGGCAGCGGCAGCGTGGCCGGTCGCACCGCTATCGAAGCCAGCACCATCGATGCACTTTTACCCCCCAGGTCATCCACCGTCTGCACCGCGTACTCGTAGCTCCTGCCCGGCTGTGCGCTCTGGTCGCTGTAGAGCGGCACCATGACGAGGCTGTCCCCCGGCAGCAGGGGTGTGAACCGGCCATCCGGCAGCTCCCTGACATGGATGGTGTACCCTTTGGTCGCCCGGTGTCGTGGCTTCACATCCTCCCAGACAAGGTGTACCGCACCCTCTTCTTCCACCACCGTCAGCCGGTTGGGGGAGGGGGGCGTGGTCGCTATCGCCGGATGGACGGTCAGTGTGTCGGAGAGCTCGCTCTCCAGCGAGCTGCTGCTGACTGTCGTGGCAGCATAAAGGAAGCTCCTGTCGCCCGCCAGCACGCTGCTCGTGTCGGTGTAGGCCACCCTGCTGTCCGTCAGCTTCAGTATATCCGTGATAGGGTAGAGGTCGCCGGTAATGCCGTCGCTGCGGTAGATCCTCACGCCCGCAGCATGCATCTCTGTCGTCGTGACAATGATCGTCACGCCGTCGGCCAGATCTTTCCCACGGCTGATCGCCGGGTATGCCGGCTGCAGCCTGTCGTAGCCCGCGTTGAAGAAGATGTTGCTTTGCTGTGGCCGCTCATCCTGAGCGCTCACCGTCTCCAGGTAGTAGTAACAGATTCTGTCGGGATCGATATCCCGGTCGGTGTAGGTGGTGTCGGTGGCGGGTATCGTGGCTGCAAGCAGGTACTCCTTTCCGTCGTACCTGTCGCTTTTATAGATCTTCAGCCCCTTCAGTCCTTCCGTCTGCGGCAGGCGCCAGCGCAGGATGATGCCCAGTCCCTTCGGGTCCGCTGTGGCACGGGTCTTTTGAAAGAAGGGAAGGTCGGCCGACATTGCCGATACCTGCACGATCTCCGTCGCCACGCCCCTGTTGCCGTAGATGTCCATGGTGTTGAGGAAGTACTGCCTCTCCCCTTTCAGGGCAAAGGTCGAGTCCTGAAAAACATAATAAGTCGTTCCCCCGATGCTGTAGCGTGCCATCGTCCCTGCCGCCTCCTGCAGTGCACCCTCTTCATAATAGCGGATGCTGAAGTAAGGAGCCGGGTTCTCGCCGTCGGACTGCCACTTGAGGTAGAAGAGCTGCTTGTCCACATGCTTCTCGCTCAGCACCACCGCGTCGTACTGCGGCACAAAAGGATGCAGCACCGGCAGGGAGTGTTGCTCCCTCACCGCGGTGCCGTTTCTGATTGTCCGCACCCGGTACCACACACGCTGCTCCCGTGCGGCCGTCTGGTCGTAGTATGCGATGCCCGCCGCCAGGCGGATGGTGGTCGATGCGACCCAGTAACCCATGCTGTCTATCACGCCGGCTGTCTCACACCGCTGCCAGCAGGCCTTCAGCTCATCGTCCTCCGGCAGCCCCTGGAAGCCGAAATCCGGTTTCCAGCTGTCGATGGCGGCGCGGAACGCCTCCCATCCCCGTGGCGACCGCAGCGCTGTCAGCTGCTCCCACTCCCGTTGATCGTAGGAGCGTTCAATGGTGTAGCTGTCTGCCCTGTTACCGTCTGCCAGCTCCATCCCGGCGAAGACCACGATCCCTTTGGGGGCAGGCACAGCCATCTCTGTCTGTTCCTGTCCCTGCAGGGAGAGGGTGAGAGAGAGGAGTAGAAGGAGTAGCAATATTTTTAAATTCTTCATACCATTATGTTTTTCAGATTTTACTTGCATTGCTGGTCGCAGCTCTGTGTGGTGATCCCCATGGAGAAGCCGTTGCTGTTGTCCATGTGTACCGATGCGCCGATGGTGAAATCGGCCAGCGTGATCGATAAACAGGGGCCGCAGCCCACCAGCAACTGTGCGCACTGGCTTGCCGATATCTCCAGGTTCAGGCTCGAGCAGCCGTCGATGTTGTAGAAGTGCGTCTGGCTGTTGTAGTCGCCGCTGATCCCCAGCTGCAGTGAAGCGTCCGCGTTCGCCGAGGTGCAGGTGGCGGGGCAGGAGCCGCTCAGGTAAGCATGACCCTCCGCCAGCACGCCCATGCCGTAGGTCGTCCCCTCTCCGAAGCGCATGTAAGTGCGGGCGTTGACGCTCAGATCCACCCCCGCTGTCACCGACACCACGCCGTAGTTATGGTTCACCTTCGGCAGTATCTGCCTTGTCAGCCCGGCAGAGAGGAAGAAGCCGCTGAGGTTGGTCTTGAACGACGCCGGCAGGCAGACCGCGTTGCCGATCATTGCTGACACCTCCGGTGGCATGTTGCTGTAGTTGCCGAACAGGCCGAAGAGGTTGGCCGAGCCGACCCCCGGTATCTCCACCATGCCGAGGGCGTTGAAGAGCCATCCCCCGCTGTCCATCACCGTGTTGACGGTGCCCTGCAGGATCATCCCTCCCAGGTTCATGTCCAGTCCGCCGCTGCCTATGAAGCGCGCGTTCGCCATGTCATAGGTGATGCTCAGCCCCGGGAAGGAGGGGATATCGCTGACGCCTATCTGCTGCCCGGAGGCCTGTACGGCGCCCCGCACCTCGAAGTTCATCTTCTGTCCCGCGGCGATGTTGTTCAGTCCCTTCACATCCCCTTCGAAGCGTAGCACATCCCAACTGTTGCCCGCGACGCCTATGCCGCCGACCAGGTTCGCCAGCTCCTTGCCGTCACCCATCGGCAGCTTGCCGCCGCTGTCGATATCGATCTTCGTCTCTGCTGCAGTGTGGCGCATGGTGACATTCAGTGAGGGGAGATGTCCCGGCTCCTGTGCCGTCCCCCTGGCGGTGAAGAGCCCGTCGGTGAGTGCGTAGTCCTCCGTCAGGTCATAGATCACGTTGTGGTGCGTGAAGAGGAAGGCATCCATGTCCATCATGTCGAAGGCGATGTTGTTGCCCTCCCTGAAGAATCCCATTGCCCCCGACGGTTTCACGTAGTTCGGTATGCCGAAATCGTAGGTACCCTTCAGCTTCAGCGAGGTGGGGGTGACATACATCTGCGTGGAGGGGTAGGGGGTGAAGTCCACCACGTTGTAGAGCCTGAAAGTGTGGCTGTTGAGCCCCAGGATGCTCTCGCCCGCGCTGTTGATATCCACCGAGATGAACTCGATCCGGTCCGCGGGGGCTACGCCCGGCATCCCCTGCAGTGTGGCTACCGTTGTCTGCCCCGCGTCGGGTGTGGCATAGAGGCTCCAGCCCGAGACGCCGTCGTGCAGGTACTTGTAGACCAGCCCTTTTTCTGTCGTGTTGATCACCAGCTCCTTCACGCCGAGCAGCTGCACGCTCTCCAGGTGTACGATCGCCTTGTCGGTCAGCAGCGCCTGTGCCGTCAGCCCCAGCTTCTCTATCTTCACATCCACGCCGGTGGAGAGCGTCGCCTCGCTTATGCTGACACCCTCGTTGGTCACCGACCAGCTGTTGCTCTTCAGCGTCCATGACCCCATCTTCAGCGAGAAGGGCTGCTGGCCGACCGTTTCCAGTCCCTCTTTCGAGATCCTGATAGTGCCTGCATCCAGCTCTATGTTGGAAGGGTCGATGTTGGCGATGGCCGCCTTCAGTGTCGTGCGCAGCGTCAGGCCGTTTTTATCGAAATAGGATTCCGCCGGCTGCACCAGGGCTTTGTCCGGAAAGCCGCCGATGCTGTATGTCAGCGTCTCGTGCTGCCCGTCGGTCAGGTAGAAGCCGCCGCTGCCCATGGTTGTCGTGCTGATCGCCCCCGCGCTGCGGAAGATGGTCAGCCGCGCCTCGTCCGTGCCGGGTGATGGTGCCAGGAACAGGTCCGGCAGTGTGTAGCCATACCCTCCGAAGTTGGCGTTGAGGGTCGTGTTGCCCCCTGCCTCGTTGATCTGCACCGCCGCTTTCATCTCCCCCTGCACTGTCTCCTTGTCGTAGAGGTCCAGCTTCAGTCCCGTTGCATCGGTGATCACCGCCTTGTAATCGCCCGGCAGGGTCACCGTGAGGTCGTTCCTGTCTGTCACGAAGGGCAGTGTGGCGGGCAGCAGCAGCTCGTCGCCGTTGCTGTTCTTGACGCCGCTCTTTGCCATCTTCACGTTGCTGATATCGATCTTCTGCTCGCTGAAGTGGCTGTTTGCCGGCAGTGTGATGGTGCCGGTGAGCAGCACCGAGCCGTCGGACTGCTTTTCGAAGGCGGTCGGTGCGAAGGGGAACCCCAGGAAGGAGGAGAGGTCCACCCCGTCCACCGACTGCATGTGGAACTCCTCGGTCTGGCAGGTCGTGCCGACCTTGTCGATGATATACTGGTCGTTCCGGTAACCCACGTAGCTGTTCCCTGCCTTATCGGTGCTCACCTGCAGCCTGAAGGGCCTGCCAACAGGCAGGTTGGGCAGCATGTATCGTCCCGCGGCATCCGTCGTCGTCGTCACGGTGTAGGTTTCCGCCTCACCCGTGATGGTGGCGGTCACGTCGATGCCGCCCTGCGGGTTGTTGTCCCCCTCACCCAGGTAGACTCTCCCCGTGAGGCAGCTGCCCTCCTCCAGCACCACCCGCAGGAGCGTGCCCATATAATCCTTCACGTAGGGTATATCCACCTCCCTGATCACCTTCGGGAAGTGCTCCGCGGCACCGGGCGTGTTGGTCAGCACCACCCTGAAGCGGTCGCCCTGGCCCCCCTCGAAGGCGAAGTCAGCCACACCGTCCGTGCCTGTGACGACTTGATAATCCTGCGATCCCTGTTGCATCAGCTGCGCGGCGCCGATGACCGGTGTCACCGCGGTCATCTGGTTTGATGCAGGCTGTTCCGTCAGCTTGTTTTTGGCAGGCTGCCCCGATGGCGGTGTCTGTGGCTGTGTCTGTGGTGATGCCGTCATCCTGATCTTTTGGGCGACCAGTCCCGGTGTGATCGTCAGCGCACCCTGCGAGGCTGTACCGTAATCCGTCTTCCAGCTTACCGGCACGTCGGGCAGCGTGACCACGATCCCTTCGCGGTAGTCGTTCCTTGCCCACACCTCCACGCGCAGTCTTCTTGTCCTGCGGTAGAGCTCGAAGTGGTAGAGATTGTTCTCCTTGTCCAGCATCACGTTCACCGTGTCGGTGAGGTAGCCCGTGCGTGAGACCTCCACGGCGCGCATGCCGCTCAGTCGTCGCGCTTCGATCCTGTAGCTGCCGTCGCTGTTGGTGGTCGACACCTTCGACATCTCACCCAGTATCTTCACCGCCGCGTTGGGCAGTGGCTCCCTTGTCTCGGCGTCGATCACCGTGCCGGTGAAGAGGGCGCCGTAGCGCAGTTTGATCAGCATCTCAAACCGTTCACCCATCTTCAGCGGGTCCCCTTCCTTGACCGTGAAGGTTGTATCGGCAAAACCGGCAGTCTTCACTGTCACTGTTCGCTCCGGCCCGACGATCCGTGTGGGTGACGATGCCAGCTCCAGCGCCGCATCCCGCTGTTCGTAGATGCCCGTGTCGTAGAGCGCCATGGGTATGGTGACCACCCTGTTGAGCTGCAGCGCCTCGAAGGCTGAGGGCGAAGCGATCGCGTTCCCCGCGCTGTATCTCTCCGTCAGCGTCACCTGTGCCGACTGCTCCAGCTTCTTCAGCCCGTCCGGCTCCTGCAGGATCACCCGCAGCGTGGGATATTTCACCTCCAGCTCCACCACCATGTCGAAGCCGTAGTTGATGCCTTGGTTGTATTTGGTAGCGAAATAACTGTTTGCCGACCGGTCGTTCAGCATGACACTGTATCCCGGCGTGGAGAGGTTGGCGTTGAGCTGACCGTCGCTGCTGCCGGAGTATGGCTCCACCTTCAGCAGCTCGGTGAAGTCAATCCGCAGCGGTGCGTCGCTCTCATAGTTGTAGTCCTTGTTGTTGATGTAGAGGTAATACTGGTAGGTGGGGTTGTCGCTGAGCACCAGCGAGGATATCTTCGCCACCCCGTCTTGGTCTGTCAGCCCCTTTCCCACGCACTCCATGGCTGCCACCGGTGCCGGGAAGGGGTCTGTCTTGTCGGGCCTCACATCCCCCGCGGGGAAGATGGGCGGGTAGTCGAAGTTCACCTTCCGGAAGAGGTAGACGTCCATGTTAGCCAGCGCTTCACTGTCGTTGATGGTCATGTTGCTCGTCTCGCCCCTCACCTTCACGTTCAGGTCGATGGTGCGCACCAGCGACACCACCTCGCCCACATCCCTTGTCTCGCCGCCCTTCACCTCGAAGAAGTAAGCCAGCTCCTGGTCCGGGTTCAGGTAATAGCGGGCATGCTCCCCCTCTATCTCTATGAGGTAGCCCAGGTAGAGCTTGCAGGCATTGTCACCCTGCACCTCTCCCGCCATGGTCGTCACCCCCGCGTTGGGGCCGCCCCTGCCGCTGCGGTAGCCATTATCGGCAAAGAGGACATTGTCCTGCAGGTCGGGTGCGCTCTCCCGCTGTGTCACCAGCGTGGCGCAGTCGGTGTTCATCAGTGGCTCCCCCTTGCTGTTGGAGAGGAAGGCGAAGGTGAACTCACCATTGTCGCCCGTCGTGGTCGTTGCCGCCACCCCGCCGTCACTATAGGGGAGGTCGGACCGGTGATCCCTGCTCTTCTCTTCGTTCACCGTCCCGTCGGCATAGCGCACGAAGTACTTCGTCACCAGCTTGATCTTCGCTTTCGCCAGGGGACGCTTCTGGCTGTCGTCCTTGTACTTGTATAGCAGCCGTCCCTTCAGCGAACTGATAGACAATGCCACGGGTGTGATCTTCTGGTCGAGGCTCATACTCAGGTTGAGGCCCGGCATCCCCGTGTCGACGCCGCCGGGCAGCGTGCCGCTCATCGGCGTCTGCTCCTGGGGCCTGTAGGTGAAGAGGTTCACCTCGCTGTAGCCCTTGTTGCGGAAGGCGGTGGCTCCCATCGGGTCGACGGCCGCCACCACGAAGGCATAGCTCCGTCCCTCCTTCAGTGGCGGGTTGGCAGCCGTGTAGAGGTAGGTGTTGCCCGTGACGGTCGTCTCGAAGAAGGCGGGGTAGCCTGTCGACCGGATCAGCTCCTGGTAGTTGCCGCCGCCCTCCGTCAGCTCGATGATCTTCAGCTTGTACTGCGTCTGCAGGGGCGCGTTGGCCGGCCTCGTCCATGTGAAGACCACGTTCATCGCCTCCGGCTCCCGCAGGGAGGCCTGGTGCATCGGGCTGATGATCATCGGTGCCTCCACCGCGGAGACGTTGAAGCTGTTGCTGCAGGAGGAGCTGATCGACTGTCCGCTGTTATAGTCGATGATATCGAAGCAGAGGGTGTAGCTCCCCTCCGGCAGTCCGTTCTGCTGCACCTCCTGCCGTGTGGTCCCCTGGTACGCCAGCTGTTGCTCCGGGAACGCCTGCAGGATATCCTGATAGGTCACCGTGTAGGGTGAGAAGAGAGGTGTGCCGGAAGGTGTATCCATCGGTGCGATCACGATGGGCTGTGGCGGCTTGTAGCTGGTGGCAGTGCGGATGATCACCGACTCATCGCTGCTGATGATGCTCCCGCGGAGGTAAATCTCGAAGCGGGGCCAGTCCGCTCCCGTGACGGTGATCACGCTGCTGATCTTGCCCGGTGAGGCCGTATAATCGCTGAGCCTGCTCGTGTAGGGCGGCATCACGGTGACCGTTTGCGATAACTGCGCCATCGCACCTGCAGCGGTGATCATCATCGCCGACAGGATGCAGAGACGTCCGAGCTGTTTTATCCTAGAAACTGTAGACATAACCTATATCTCCTCTTATTTCGTTAAACGACGGCACGATGAGCGAGTCGCCGAATGCGTTGTTGATGAAATTCAAATTGATCCTGAAAGCATGGTCGGGCATGAACCTGTAGTTCGCTGTGAGCGATGTGTTGTAGATGGTACCCTTCTCGTTGTTGATATTGTTCTGCATGAAGGTGTTGTTCCAGTTGAGCGAGAGCTTCTCCTTCAGCACTGTCTTCGCCACATTCAGCGTGGCGCCCGCCAGCCTGTTGCTGTAGTTCCTGTTAACCATCTCGGTATAGTTCAGTCCCGCGGAGATGTTCATCTTCAGCCGCAGCAGTCCCAGGTTGTAGAGCAGCATGGCGATGTAGGTGTCGGTGTTGGTCTGCTCCTGTGTCAGCTTGTTGCGGTCGTCCAGCTTCATCCAGTTGAGGTGGAGCATCACCATCTGCGAGCGGCGCTCCGACATGGATGTGAAGCGCGGCATCAGCGAGAGGTTGTGGTTCACCTGGAAGATCTTCAGGCTGTCGTTGGCTGCCTGTTTGATCGCTTTCTGGCTGGTGGAGAAGTTACTGTAGGAGGCATCCACCGCCCAGTGGTCGTCGATGGCATAGTTTCCCGTGAGGGAGCCGATGGTACGGTTGGCCCTCTTCGCCTTTGTGCCGCCCAGGTTATCGCGCTGCAGGCCGAGTGATCCCCGTGCGTTGATCTTGTTCTGCATGAAGGAGGCGCTCTGGCTGAAGGTGTACATCTCCAGGTCGTCATTGAAGAAGTAGCTCCCCAACGACCGGTATCCCGGGTCTATCCTGCGGTACTCGAACGCAGTGACGGTCGTCGGCGTAAAGCGGTAGCTCAGCCCCGTCTTCAGCGCCTTGTGGTAGGCGCTGCTGTTGTTCACAGTGATGAAGTTACCCGCGAAACGGAGCATGCCGTCGTTGGCCGAGTCCGTGGCGGCTATCATCCTGTTGTTGGTGAAGAAGCTTACCGAGCCGTCGAGGTGGAAGAAGAGCTGTTGTGTGATCCTGACCTTCGATGTCAGCCCGATGGCCATGTTCTGTGCGGGTGGGGGCTGCCCCTGCTTCGCCAGGCTGTCGGTGAAGTTTTTCGGGCTGTCGCCTATGCGCAGCAGTGAGAGGTCCACGAAACGGTCGTCGCTGCCGTAGCCCACCTTTGTAGCCCAGCCTGTGCGTGTCAGCTTAGGTATTGAGTCCGCCATCGCCAGGTCGTAGTCGTTGTGCTGGTTGAACCTGCCATAGACCGCACCCAGGCGTAACAGTCCGGGACGGGCCTCCACGCCGGCACCCAGGAAGGTGTACCCGTTCAGCGTGAACTCCGAGAAGGAGAGGTTGCGGTAGCCCAGGTGTAGTTTCAGCCACTTGTAGGTGGGGCTTATGCCGAACTGGTTGAACGGCTGGCGGAACCCCGCCTTGTTGTTGTTGTACCAGGTGAAGGAGAAGGGCATGCTGATGCCGTAGACGGTGATGGTCGCCATGGCGTTGATGCCGTAGGCAAACGGCGCCTGCCTTTCCGGGATGCCACCCGAGACATGATAGAAGGAGCTGTTCAGTCCTATGCTGCCGTTGATGGCGAAAGGTTTCACGTTGCTCAGGTCGGAGAGATCCTGCGCCGTCAGCGGGAGCATCATCAGCATCATCAGCATCGTCAGTAGCGTTGCCTGCTTTTTTCCGTTTTTCATCGTGTATCGAATAAATGATTCAAGTTACGTAAGCACCGTATAGAACTAAATCCTCGACTGACCATGTTTTGTTACCCATTTCAAACTTACTGGTCCCTGTAGTGGTATTTGATCGTCAGCGTGGGACGATAATCCGTTTTCGCTGTCTCATCACCCGCGAAGAAACTCCACATGGCGCTCGTGAGGGGTGAGGGAGGGGTGACGTTGCCGTCGGGCACGAACTGCAGGCGGAACTGGAACTTTGTTGTCGTCGGGTTGGCCTGGTGGAAGCTGTTCATGAACGAGGTGATCTTCAGCGGGTACTCTTTCAGCACGTTATAGCCCCAGGAGGTGATGGTGCCGCAGTCGGCAAACGGTGCCAGGTCGTAATCGCTCTTGTCGAGCGACCCGTATTCCAGCAGGTAGCAGTTCACTGCTCTCATGCCGGCACCATCGAAAGGGTGCATGTTGGTATTGGCTTCATACATCTTCAGTAGGGCCTCATCAATCACCAGCTCCCTGCTGGCGGGTGGCATGATATCCGACAGGTCGAAGCTGATAAAACCGCGCATGGCATGACCTGTACCGTTCCATCCCACGTTCAGCGCACGCCCCTGCGGGCCGGTGTAATAGCTGTGCACCACGCGGTTGGAGAGGTTCTCAATGTAACCATCGTCATTGGCCAGCGAGATAAAATCCCTGATCTGTGTGACGGTGACACCATCCTTCTCACATGCCGTGGTGAGGAGCAATGCCAGCAGAGAGGCCAGGAGGTATCGGCAGCAATTTTTCTTTCTCATAAGGCAACTTTATTAGTGTGTGAATAATGAACAGCACAAAAATAACCCAATGGGAAAAGCGTGTCAATCATATAAAGGTATGGTTTTGAAGGGGGAGGGTCTGTATGCCGAAGTGTTCAGGCAGGGAGGATTGCTGACGGGGGTGAAAAGTGGCAGGAGGACCCTGCCGTGAAGTAGCCGGGGGTGATCAGATCAGTCGTTCCCTGATGGCTTTTATCGCCGCTTCCGACTTGGAGTTGACGGCCAGCTTGTGGTAGATGCTGTTGATGTGGCAGCGCACCGTGCCTATGGAGATGAAGCAGTGGTCGCCGATCATCTTGTAGCTGTCGCCCTCCACGAGGCGTTTGAGTATCTCCATCTCCCGCTCGGTGAGGGTGTAGGCATTCCTCTTCCCCGACGCGGGGTGGGTGAAGAACTCCAGCACCTTGCGTGCTATCTCGCCCGACATGGGTGAGCCGCCGTTGGCCAGCTCAGTGATCGCCTCGATGATCTGTATGGCGGTCGATTTCTTCAGGAGGTATCCCGTGGCGCCCGCGCGCAGGGCGTCGAAGATCTTATCCCGCTCCTCGAAGACCGTCAGCATCATCACGTTGATGTCGGGGTACTTCTCCTTCACCAGGTGTGTTGCTTCTATGCCCGAGATGCCCGGCATGTCTATATCCATCAGTATCACGTCGGGCCTGTTCGTCTCACAGTTCCCTAGGATGTTGCTACAGTCGGGATAAGCACCTGCAAACGCCAGCAGGCCCGATACCTTTATCAGGTGTGTCAGGCTCTCGCGCAGGGCGTTGTTGTCCTCGTATATGGCTACCTGTATGTCTAACTGCATAGGTGATGCCGGTATTTATCATGCAATGATACATCATTCTCCCATATCCGTCAATCATATGTTCATATGATTTTCACTCTCAGGGAGACAGTGGTCCCTTCGCCCGGTTTCGAGAAAATGGAGAGTGTGCCGTTTATCTGCTCTGCACGCAGCGCCATATTCTTCAGTCCGTTGCGGTTGTGGTGCCGTCTCTCTTTGTCGAACCCTCTGCCGTTGTCCCTTATGCGCACTGTCAGGAACGAATGGCTGTAGCCGAACCGTATCGACGCATCGCTGCACTCCGCGTACTTCACCAGGTTGTTTACCGCCTCCTTCACGATCAGATAGATGTTACGCCGCCGCTCCATCGTGAGGGGGAGCCTCTCCAGCTCGTCGGATGTAGCAATATGAAACTGAATATCTTTCGATTCGAACAGCGGGATCGCGTATTCACGTATGCGCAGTGCCAGGTTGCGGAAGATGTCGTTCGACGGGTTCACCGACCAGATGATGTCATCCATGGACTCCAGCATCTCGTGTGCGTTGGCGCCAATGATCTGAGTCATCTCTACCGCCCGTGGTGTGTTGTCCAGCTGCGACTGCAGCAGGTCGCTCATGATGGAGATGCTGCTGAGCGTGGAGCCTATGTCATCATGCAGGTCCGATGCGATCTTCGTCCGCAGCCGCTGTAGCTTCATCAGGTGCCTGATGTGGTTGGCCCAGATGAAGTAGCCCGTTGCCGCTATGGTCAACGCCGCCAGCAGGAAGAACCACCCAGTCAGGTACCAGGGTGTGCGTATCCGGAAGCGGAAGGAGGTCACCGGCACTACGCCGTCGTTGTTGATCATCCTTGCCCGCACGCAGAAGCTGTAGTCGCCATGGGGCAGGGAGTTGTATCCGGCGTAGTGCCTGTCGGAATAGTCCGACCACTCCTTGTCAATCCCCGCCAGCTTGTACTGGTATTCGATCCCCTCATTGTCCTTCAGGCGTATGGCGGTGAAGGCAAAAGAGATGAAGTTACGGTTGTAGGGCAGTTCGTAGACATCATGCAGGTGCTGCATGGCGGCGGTGTCGGAGCGACCCATCACCGTGATGTCCGTGATGATCACGTTCAGCATCCTGTCCGTCATCCTCCTGTCGGGGCGGCTGTCCACGGCGTAGAAGCCCTCCTCATAGCTTATATAGGTGATGCTGTCCTCCGGCAGTATGCGGTGTACGAGGCGTCCCAGCCCGTTTTTCTCGTTGTAGTGGATGATCATCCCGTTGTCGTCGCTGTCAGTGATCAGCCTGTCCGCGCCGTTGCGTGTGGCGAACCATATGCTCCCGTCGTCACCCTCGGTGATCTGCGTGATGTCGTTGCTCGACAACCCCTCTGCGGTGGAGTAGAGGGTGTAGTCCTTCACCCCGTCCCCGTCTATCTGCAGCCTGTACGCCCCCGTGTAGAGTGAGGAGAGCCATAGATCCCCCCTGCTGTCCATCATCATGTCCTGCACCCAGGCGGTGGCAAAGGATGAGTCCGGCTTCAGCGACTCGTAACTGTTCTTCAGGCGGAGGGTGGCCCCCTTCCCGTCCATCTGCTCCAGTCCCAGGCGAAACAGTCCGAAGGTAAAATCCCCCACCCAGTAATCACCCTGTCTATCCTTGACGATCCCCCGTGGCCGTAGATGCAGCGGCTTGTCGGAGAGGATGGCCGCTCTGTTCAGCCGGTGTCCGTTCCAGGTGTAGATGCCATCGTTGAAGCCCATCCATAGCAGCTTGCTGTCACCCTCATCGAAGTAGAAACATTTCATGTCCTGCAGGTTGTGTTTTCTAAAATCGATCTCCTTCTTCAGCCTGTCCCACTGTATGATCCCGTCGCAGGGCATGCTGTAGAGCCCCGCGTCGGTGAAGAAGTAAGCGACATCCCTTACAAAAGCCAGTGCCGATAACTCCGTTCCGGCGAAGGGTGTCTCGCTGACAGGGCGGGCTCCCACCTTGTCATCGTCGATATGGTAGAGCACCGATCCCGAGGAGAGCCATAGCCGTCCGTGCCTGTCCCGTTCAAAGAAGCGGATGCCACGCAGCTGCCTGTTGTTGTGGGTGTAGGAGTAGTCGCCCAGGGAGTAGAGGCGGCTTAACCCCTCGGCGGTGCCCACCCAGTAGTTCTGCTCATTGTCCTGAAAGAGGCACATGGCACCCGTGGCGGGCAGTCCCGATGCCTGCGTGATATGACGCACGATCCTGTTACCGCTGATCTGCACCAGGCCGTTGCTCACCAGCGACACCCATATGTTCTCCTGCCTGTCGCGGTAGATATGATTGATCCTCTGTCCTGCCAGTCCCCTGAAGGGCCGGTTGATCCTGTAGCGCAGATCCCCTTTCTCTGCCGACAGTATCACGATCTCATAATAGCCTTTGTCCGTCCCAACCAGCAGCTTGTTGTCCGGTGCGAACAGCAGTTTTACCACGAACAGCTTCTCCGTCTCAGGCAGGTAGAAGGGCACTTTAGCCGTGTCACCGGCGAAGATGATCCCCAGGCCGTTCATTCCCCCGAACCAGATGTTCCCCTGCCTGTCCTGCTCGATGGTCTGGAAGATATTACCGTTCCTGCCATTGTCGTAGAGCTGCCTGATGCTGTCCCCGATGATCAGGTTGATGTTGCGGCTCTCGGAGAAGAGTATCTCCCCGTCCGACAGCCATTTCAGCGTGCGCACCACGTTCTTTCCCAGCTGCTTCTCATGGCGGAGGTAGCGGCGGAAGCTCCCCTCCTCCTGCTCGGCGATCACCCCGTGCATGAAGGTGGCGAAAGCCAGCCTGCCCGACGGGCTCCTGTCGATATACTGCGACAAAGCCTGCTCCCTGTTCACCTCGGGTATCACGCTGTTGTCGAAGCGGTAGCCGTCGAACCGCGTGATGCCACCGTCGGTGGCTATCCAGAGATAGCCCCTGTTGTCCTGGTTGATGCTGAAGATGGTGTTGTCGGGCAGTCCGTCGCCGGT
>Ga0209347_1002778_pt1 | contig 22137 bp, 15 predicted proteins | sample AutmiccommuBRH23_FD_187382 | JGI IMG/M metagenome (GOLD analysis project Ga0209347, IMG submission 187382) | Deep subsurface microbial communities from Mt. Terri, Switzerland - Autotrophic microbial communities BRH/23 (SPAdes) (version 2) | ecosystem: Environmental > Aquatic > Deep subsurface >...
GAGTGGACCTCCCATTTCCGTTATGGAGAGCAGTTCCGCTTTTCCACCGTGGACGTGACCCTCCCGGCGACCCTCGACGGCATCCGGCAGTATCTCCATTCCGGCATTGTTCGCGGGATCGGCCCGTCGACGGCCGGGAAAATCATCGCCTGCTTCGGCATCGATACAATGGACATCCTCGACAACGCCCCCGAACGGCTGACGGAGGTCGACGGGATCGGCGAGACCAAAGCCGAATCGATCGCCGAACAGTGGCGGGACCACCGGGAAATATCCGAAATCATGAATGTCCTCCAGCAGCACGGGTTAAAAGGCGCATACGCGGCAAAACTCCACAGCCTGTATGGCGATCAGGCCATGGCGGTTCTCCGGCATGCTCCGTATCGCTTGGCGGAAGATATCGCGGGAATCGGTTTTTACATCGCCGATCGGATGGCCCGCCAGATGGGGGTCGCCCCGGATGAACCGGAACGGGCGGAAGCCTGCATCGGGCATATCCTCCGGGAAGCCGCGGCGGCCGGCCATGTCTGGCTCCCTTTCAATGAACTGACCGGCCGCATGGCCGACGCTTACGAAATCGATCCGGAAACTGCCGAAGAAGCGATCTCCGCCGTGGCGGAAAGGGGTGAGATCGTCATCGAGGAGGACGACGATGGGGTCGGAAGGACGGTTTATTCCCGATCGCTTCACCGGGCGGAAACGGCCATTGCCAACCGGCTGTCGGCCATGCTCTGCATAGGCCCGGAACCGATGCCCCCCGGTCTTGAAGAACTGACCGGGGAAATCGAGGAACGGTTCGTGATCCGGCTTTCGGAAGGGCAGCGCTGTGCCCTGGAAATTGTCCTTGCCTGCCGGGCCGCGGTGATCACCGGCGGTCCCGGCACCGGGAAAACCACCTTGGTCAAGACAATCGCCGCGGCGTTCCACCGGTGCGGGCAGCGGGTCTGCCTGGCCGCACCCACCGGCCGCGCGGCCCGACGATTGTCGGAAGTGACGCTCAAACCGGCCCATACCATCCACAAACTGCTCGGCTTCAACTTCGAGGCGGGGACGTTTGAGCGGGGGGCGGACAACCCGATTGACGCCGATGTCCTTATCGTGGATGAAGCGTCGATGATCGACACCGAATTGATGGATCACTTACTTCGGGCCATCCGGATCCAGTCCCGGCTGGTCCTGGTCGGCGATGTGTTCCAGCTCCCCCCGGTCGGCCCGGGTAATATCCTTTCGGACGTCATCGCCTCGGATACGGTGCCGGTCTGCCGGCTGACGGAAATCTTCCGCCAGGCCGCCCGAAGTCCGATCGTCATCAATGCCCACCGGGTCCGGGAGGGCGAACTCCCCGATCTGGTCCCCTGGACACCCGACCAGGGAGATCCTTCCGAGTTCTGTTTCATCGAGGCCGCCACGCCGGAAGCGATCACCGAGGCCATCCTTTCGCTTTGCACGGATATTATCCCGGACAGATTCGGTTTTTCGCCTGTCTCGGAGATCCAGGTCCTCTCCCCGGTCCACAAGGGGGTGGCCGGCGCCATAAACCTTAATGCCCGGCTCCAGTCGGCCCTGAACCCGTCGGGCATCTCCGTTTCCGGCATGCATCATACGTTCCGGGCCGGCGATCGGGTCATGCACCTGCGGAACAATTATCCGAAAGATGTGTTCAACGGGGACATCGGGATTATCACCGCCATCGACCCGACCGGCCGGGAACTGACGGTCGAGTATTACGGCCGGGAGGTCCCCTATACCATCGACGAAATCGATGAACTGACCCTCGGTTACGCCATCACTGTCCATAAATCCCAGGGATCCGAGTATCCGGTGATCGTCATGCCCCTGACCACACGGCATTACGTCATGCTCCAGCGCAATCTCCTCTACACGGCCATAACCCGGGCCCGGCGCCTGGTGGTACTGGTCGGCACCCGCAAGGCCCTTTCCGTTGCCATCCGAAACGACCGCCCCCAGAGTCGCCTCACCGGCCTGACCGGACGGCTCCGGAGTTTTATCCGGTAATGCCACCCTTTTTACTCGCCATCATTGAAAACCCATGAAAAATCGGTTTTGATGGCAACGTAAAAAGCTCCAAATTCAAGGCGCGCCAATCCCGAGGAATGAGGCGTACTTGTCGTACGCCGCAGTGACGAGGGGTGAAGCGCAGCGCAGAATTTGGACTTCCAAGGAACTTAACGCCCCCCAAACTGAAAACCGGTGTTTTCGGAGGCGGCAATTGGGCCGGTTCTTTCGGCTCACTGAGGGCTTTTTCCATGTTTAAGGTTTGCGAAGCGGCGCCCCGGAAACTCGCTTCGCTCAAACAGTCCGGGCCGCCTCCGCTTCGCTTCACCTTGAAACATTTGGAAACGTCCCTCAATGTTCGCCTTGAAAGAACCGGTCCCAATTGCCGGCAAGCGCACGTTGGGCTTCAAGGCCCTCAAAATCGGTTTTTTTATTTGTGTGATACGGCACGATGTTTCATGACGGATCGGGGAAAAGTCGCTTCACGAGCGGATTTGAGCATTTTGCCGATTAAGGCCGGACATCTGATCCACGCTAAAATTTCTCATGTTTGAGGGCGATAGCCCGAGTTTGAGAAATTTAGCGGATCAGATGCCCGGCCCGGCAAAATGCACATTGAGCGAGGAAGCCGACTTTTTTCCGATCCGTCAGCCAATGAACCTGATGCTCGGTTTTTGAAAGTTCCTTCCTGTAAAACGCGGCGAAGCCGAGTTCGTAAGCTTTTTACGAACCATCCAAATCACATAGCGGAACTCGCATACCGGAACAGCATGTATTTCAGGAGCGGTTTCGCGGCAAATCCCCACTTTTTCTCCCCGATTTGAACGAATTCATCCGGCGTTTGCAACCGACCTGCCGTAAAATCCCATGAACGGATATTCGCCGTCGATTCCCCGAACACACCACCGCCATTTTCCGCGCAGGCGTTCAGGTATTGGCCGACCGGGCTGTTCGGATCATCGGGATTATGGACCGCGATCTGTGAATTCGGGTAAAGAATATATTTGGCCGAATGGTAATCAAGCGCCACCGCGTCCCTGGACGCCAGGACCGCGCGGGTCCGGGAGACCGGGGGGTCGACCCGGGAGCCGAGGCCTATCCATTCCGCCGTGGTGATATTCAGGTCCGCCCTCCGGATGGTCGTCATGAAGGTGCCGATCTGGGCCCCGAGCATGCCGGGGACCGGCCCATCGGCCCATCCGTCGAAGGGGAAGGAATGGAAATTGTAATAGGTGTCCGTCAGCTTCCCCCCGTCATGGGGGTCCGCGCCACCACTCAAATCCGTGATCCCGAGATAATTCTTAACCGCACTGGTCATGCCGCAGTAATGACTGTGATGGTTCAGGGCGGCAAAATTGATAAATTTTACCGGCTGGTCCGTATAACGCCCCTTGTCCCAGACCCCGTCCTTGAAATCGACCAGGGTTCCCCTGTCGGTCAGGAAGACCGGATAGGTCATGATGGTGGCCCGCCGGTTTACCCCCTGCGCCCCGTTTTCCTGTTTCAGCAGTGGCGTTCCCCCGGTTCCGTCACAGTAAATGTATCCCGGTCCATCGGCGGGCGAATGGATCCGTTGCCCGCCGGATTCGACGTTGATCCAGTGGCAGACGGAAAACCGCTCCCTGTATTCTTGTTTCAGCAGGGCGCAAAGGTCATTGAAATTCCGGATTCCCGGCAGATCCGAGTTGATGCTGAATGTCTGGCTCCACCCGGCAATCTCGGATTGTTCGGGAACCGGTCCCCGGTGGCAGTTTTCGGCAATTACCACTTCCGCGTTAATCGCTTCGGGCCTGTCCAGGATCAGACTTACGAAGGTTTTCAATGCCAGCAGGTTCGGTGCCCCCTGGTTCCACCACTGGACGTTCGGCTTGATGATCACCAGGTCGTCAGGACCGGCGATCTGGCCAATTCCTCCCATCAACTCAACCACTTTGGTCATATTCCCGGCCGGGTCGCCGTTTACGGCCCGGAAAAGACTCCCTTCCAGGGGGGGCGTTGGATCCGGGGTCGGGTCCGGCGCCGGATCCGGAACTGGATCCGTCGGGGATGCGCCGTCCGACCCGGACGATCCGCCGGAACAGGAAGTCATCACCGGGGGTCCCAGCATCAACAATCCACAGGCAGTCAGTATTCTTTTGATAAACCCGCGACGGGTCAGGGGGATGAAAAAAGCCATTTCCGTCATTTCCTTCAGCTTGGTTTACGATTTGACCGACTCTTCCGAAAAGCGGTACACGACGGGTGCATGCATCGAAACCGGGACCTCCCCGGGAGAGACAAAAATATTCATTTCCACTGTTTATTATTTCGATAAAAAATATTAGAAGGATCTGCTGGCGTGTCAAACGCTCCTTCGAACAGAAAAAAAATCGGCCTTCGGTATGAAAAGCCTCCGAAGAGCGAATGAACGGATGCGAATTGACAAGTTCCGGTACAGTGAGATTTGGCTTGAAAACAGTACCGCTTCGATATATAAGGTCTAAATTTAACTAGTATTTCAATTATTTAGAATTAAAAGTACCAATCCGGAGTTTCAAGTATGAAAAAGACCGCAACCTTTTTTGCCATCCTGATCTTGCTGGCCGGCCCAGCGTCGGCGGCAACCCGCTATGTGACAGACCTCATGGAAATCACCGTCCGATCCGGTCCCGGTCTGAAATACCGGGTGACAAAAACAATCGAATCCGGCCAGGCCGTTGAAGTGCTCGAAACAGGAGATGAATGGACCCGGATTGCCCTCGCCGACGGCTCGATCGGGTGGGCAGTCAGTCGCTACCTGGTGGAAGAACAACCCGAAAGCCTGGAAGCGAAATCCCTCAAAGAGCGGATCGAGCCGATGGAGACCGAGATCCAGACCTTGAAGGCGGAAAACGATCGGTTAATAACGATGAACCAGGAAATGGCCGATGAACTCGAGAAGCGCCGACAGGGTTTGGAAGAGGTCCAATCGGCATATGATGCCCTGAAAGCCGACTCAGGGGAGTTTCTGAACTTAAAAGCGCAGTTTCAAGCCGCAACCGCCGATCTGAACCGGGACCGGCAACGAATTGACGAACTCCAGACCCGACTTTCGAAGGCGAACCTGTCGGCCGCTGTCAAATGGTTTCTTGCCGGCGCCGGCGTCCTGATTCTTGGCATGATCCTCGGCAGCCGCTCCAAACGAAAACGCGCGGGACTGCGTTGAACCGCACCGGAATGTAAATTCTGAAACTTTGATTTTTTTCAACCCTAATTGGATTGGGTGAAATGGAATACAGATTCGATTACCTGATCATCGGCAGCGGTATCGCCGGACTGACGTTCGCCCTGAAAGTCGCCGACCACGGCAGGGTGGCCATTATCACCAAGAAGTCGATCATGGAAAGCAATACCGCCCAGGCCCAGGGAGGGATCGCGGCCGTTTTCGATGACACGGATTCCTTCGATTTGCACATCCGGGACACCCTGGAATCCGGGGACGGGATCTGCAACCAGGCCGTCGTGGAAATGGTCGTGAATACCGCGCCGGACCGGATCCGTGAGCTGATCGACCTTGGGGTCGATTTCAACCGCGGTCCGGGCGAAACCCAAGGCTCCGGGGCTCTGGATCTGGGACGCGAGGGGGGGCATTCCCACAATCGGATCGTCCACGTCCAGGATATGACCGGCCGGGCAGTTGAGGAAGTGCTGGTCGAACAAGTGCACAAAAACCGAAATATTACAGTTTTTGAGGACCATATCGCCATTGACCTGATCACCCGTTCCACCCGCCTGAAGCGAGGAATGATCATCACCACCCACGAGGATTACTGCTACGGCGCCTATGTCCTGGACCGGCAGACCGGGGCGATCCATACCTTCATGGCCCAGTCCACGACGCTTGCCACCGGCGGGTCCGGGAAGGTCTACGCTTACACCAGCAATCCGGACGTGGCCACCGGTGACGGGATCGCCATGGCCTATCGCGCCGGCGCCGCGGTGGCGAACCTCGAATTTGTTCAGTTCCACCCCACTTGCCTGTTTCACCCCAAAGCGAAGAATTTCCTGATCTCGGAAACGGTGCGGGGGGAGGGCGCAATCCTTCGGAATGCCGAGGGAAAAGCGTTCATGGCCGATTATACTCCGAAGCGGGAACTCGCCTGTCGGGACGTGGTGGCCCGGGCCATCGACGCTGAACTGAAAACGCGCGGCGACGAATCGGTCTTCCTCGATATCACCCACAAAGATCCGGATTTTGTCCGGAATCGATTCCCCCATCTTTACAGCAATTGCCTGGAATTCGGTTTCGACATGACCCGGGATCCTCTTCCGGTGGTCCCGGCGGCGCATTACATGTGCGGGGGGGTGGCCACGGACATTTTCGGCCGGACCAACATCCAGCGGCTCTTCGCCATTGGCGAGACCGCCTGCACCGGGCTCCACGGCGCCAACCGCCTGGCAAGCAACTCGCTCCTGGAAGCGCTCGTCTATGCCGATCAGGCAGCCCGAAAGGCTGTTGAGGACGTGGAAAACGGCCACCCCGAACCGCCCCTGGAAATTCCTCTCTGGGATGACCTGGGAACCATCGACAGCGACGAAGCGATTGTTATTTCCCACACCTGGAACGAAATCCGCCAGCTGATGTGGAACTACGTGGGAATCGTTCGCTCCGACAAGCGCCTGGCCCGGGCTCAGCGACGCATCGACATCATCCAGGATGAAATCCGGGAATACTACTGGAATTTCAAGATCACTCCGGATCTCATCGAGTTGCGCAACATCGCCATCGTGGCCGAACTGATCATCCGCTGCGCCATGCACCGGAAGGAAAGCCGGGGGCTCCACTTCAACATCGCCTACCCGACGCATAACGACAAACGGTGGAAAAAAGACACCGTGCTCCGCCGCCCCTTCGTGGGGTAGCTGGATAAAAGGTGATCCTTCAATTCTGCAATGAGGATGCGACTCAGGCTTTTGGACTTCTCGGATGCGAATTGGAATTCATTTCATTATGCATTCAAAGTGATACCAAGGCGGCAAGGAGGAGGCGACGCAGGCGTACGGGGTTGTACGCCGAGGTAGCCGACGACGCTGCCAACGCCGGTAGCGTTTGAATGCATAATGAAATCAGATCATCCGCGCAGAAGGGGGACCGAGCCCGTCCATTTCGATGATGGCACCGTTTCCACCATGGGCGATGCTGCAGTTGACCACCAGGGTTTTCCCCACCCATGCGGACCCGGCATCCTCGTGGATGTGCCCGCACAGGACGAGCGGCGGGAGACGATCGGCCATCAGTTCGCAAACCCCCTTCGCGCCGGCGGAAAACCGCCCCAGCACCTTGTCGAGCGTCCCCCGGGGAGGGGGATGGACCACGAGGATGGTCCGGTGATCGACCATTTGCTTGATTTTTTCCAGGAGCCGGCGTTCAAAAATCCGGAAACGAGTGCGAAACGGCACCGGCAGGGCTCCCCCGATGCCGGTGAAGGCGTATCCGCCAATGTCGACCTTTTTCAGGTGGAGCGAGGTGATGTTGGCATACCGGAGAATTCGCCTTTCCTGCCATATCGGATCGGAATTGCCCCGGACCGCCAGGACCGGCAGGGCAATATCATTGAATGCCTGGAATAGCAGTTCCCGATGGACATAGTTCACGATATCTCCCGCCAGTACCAGCACGTCCGGGGAATGCTCCCGGATTCCGGAAAGGACCCGGGCCATTCGCTCCGGTCTGGCGTGAATATCGGCAACGGCATAAATTCTCATAGTATCTCCCTTTTCTCCCCGATCCCGCCTTAAAAAAACAACCGGATTTTCCGGATTCCTTTCCGTAAGGCGCTTTTTGCGAATTCAGCGAATACGCCTTATTTTAGTTGGGTTATCCAATTTATTCAATCCGCTAAGGATCTCACGACAAATGGAACACGTCACGGCTATCGATTACCTGTTCGTCGGAATCATCCTGGTGGCGGGATTCCTCTCCCTGCGGGCGCTGACGGCCAACCTCCGTTTCCTGATCGAGGAAATCCGGATCCCCCGGGTTCTGATCGCCAAACAGATGCCGAGCCGGCAGCGCGCGTTGATCCTGATGATTTTCTGGATTGTGCTGACAGCCATGTTTTCCGGGACCGCCACCGTCCTGTTCCTGAACCCGACCCGGTTCATCGCCGGCCGGTATTCGCCCGACATGTACGGCTGGATGGCCGGCCTGGTCATGCTGGTGGCGGCAATTGCCTGCGCAATGCTGGTGTTCCGATACTACCTGCTATGGTCCCGGTTCAACCGGTAACGACCGGGCAGACGCGAATCCTTATCGCCATTCCATCGCCATTTCCCGCCGGGCTTGCCAGATACCCTGCTTTTTGATACTACTAGTTCAGGAAATAAGTAACCAAAAACGGTGACCCCATGGATTTCTTCACGGCCGCCATCATGCTATTCCTGATCATGGATCCGATCGGCAATCTCCCGGTCTTCCATGGCATCATCGGCAAAATCGATCTCCGCCGGCGCGTCCGGATCATGATCCGGGAACTGATGATCGCCTATGCGATCCTTTGCTTTTTCCTGCTGAGCGGTCAGCGGTTTCTCGATCTGCTCAGCCTGGAACGATCGACCCTCGGGATCGCGGGAGGGATCATCCTCTTTCTGGTGGCCCTCCGGATGGTCTTTCCCCAGCTGGGGTTGCGGACCGAGGAAACCGGGGGCGAACCGTTTGTCGTTCCCCTGGCCGTTCCGCTGATCGCAGGGCCGTCGGCCATGGCCATGCTGCTGCTCCTGGTCAGCAACTACCCGGACCGGCTCCTGACCTGGCTGGCCGCCCTGACGGTCGCCTGGGTCTTCACGGCGGCAATCCTGGTGCCATCGAATTTTTTCATCCGCCACCTCGGGGATCGCGGCATACGGGCGTTGACCACGCTCATGGGGATGATCCTGATCATGATTTCCATGCAGATGCTTCTTGACGGTATTCATGATTACCTGCGGCTCAACCGGTACTAAACTTGATGGCTTCGTAAAAAGTCCAACTTCTGCGTTGCGCTTCATCCCTCGTCACTGCGGCGTACAACAAGTACGCCTCGTTCCTCGGGATTCGCGCGCCTTGCCAATTTTATAATATTAGGTGGAGCTTTTTACGTTGCCATCAAAAACCGACTTTTACGAGTTCATCAAACTTGCCTAAAATAAGAAATTCGAACCACTTCCCCCTCCGGTTCGCCGGTGCGCCCGCGGAGACCATCGAAACGGTCCCGGAACCGGAATATGTGGCGGCCCTCCCCGGGCAAATTCCCCTGATCCGGCCGAGGTTGCTGGTCGGCGCCGGCGACGGGGTAAAAATCGGCTCCCCGCTTTTCGAAGACAAATCCGATCCGGCCGTCCGGTTCCTTTCCCCCGGGGGCGGGCGGGTCCTGGAGATCCGGTATGGCGAACGCCGGGCCATCCGGAAAATCGTCATTCAACGGGATGCCGACGAACCGGCGGCCGTGTTCGACCCGATGGACGATCGCCGGCTGGCCCGGACGGAACGGGGCGAACTGGTCGAAACGCTCGCCTTGCGCGGTCTCTGGCCCCTGGTCCGGGACCTGACCTTCCGGGGAATCGCCGCCCGGAATGACCGGCCGGCCGCCATTTGGGTCGCCCTCGATTGCGCCGACCCCTTTCACCCGGTGCCGGATGTCTACCTTGCGGGGCGGGCGGAATATTTCACCTTCGGCCTCCGGATCCTCCGGAAACTTGCCGGGTCGGTCCGGGTCATCGAAAACGCCGCCCAGCCGGTTACGGACAGCCATCTCCGGGAACTGATCACCCACCGGGTGTCGGGCCCCTACCCGGCCGGCGATCCCGGGGTGGTCCACTACCGGGCAAAACGATCGGCGGACGAAAACCGGGCCTGGTTCATCACGGGGCAGGACCTTCTCCTCCTTGCCGAGGGGCTCCTCACCGGGACGTACCCCACATCACGGATTGTGGCGGTTTCCGGCGGCGATTCCGCTACATGCCGGCATGTCCGCACCCGGCTCGGCGCCCCCGTCCGTTCCCTGGTCCCGCCCCTGAAAAACCCGGAAGCCTGCCGGTGGGTGGCCGGCGGCCTGTTCAGCGGGCATACGGTTTCGCCGGACGGCTTCCTCGGGTTGTACGAAACCGCCCTGGCCCTGATTCCCGAAGCGATCACCCCCGAACTCTTCGGGTTCATCCGTCCCGGGTGGGACAAGCCGAGCATCTCCCGGACCTTTCTGTCGACGTTCCGGAAGGGTCCGCTCTCCACCGATGCCGGCATGCACGGGGAGGAGCGCGCCTGCATCAACTGCGGCGCCTGCATGCGGATCTGCCCGGTGGATATCCTTCCCCAGTTCACCTACAAGTGCCTTTACGCCGATGCCATCGAGGAAGCCCTTCGACACGGGCTCCTCGATTGCGTGGAATGCGGACTCTGTTCCTATGTCTGCCCGTCCAAGGTCGAACTTGCCGGGGCGTTCCGCGCGGCCCGGCAGAAACTGCACAAGGAACGATCGGATCGATGAACCGAATGGAAAAGCCGCCGCGGAAATTACGTGATATCCCCCGCTCCCTGTTCGATAAAGGGCGGCGCCTGGAACGATTGAAGCCGCTCTTCGAGGCCGTGGAGTCGATCGTCTTTTTCCCGGCGATCCCGACGACCCAGCCCCCCCAGGTCCGCGACAGCCTCGATCTGAAGCGGTTCATGAGCATCGTGCTTATCGCCCTCATCCCCCCCCTCCTTTTCGGCATCTACAACACGGGCCTGCAAGCCCGGCGGGCGGCGGGGCTGGTTGCCGATGTTCTTCCGGCATTTGCCGACGGCCTGGAAATCGTCCTTCCCATCATCCTTGTTTCCTACGCGGCGGGGTTCTTCTGGGAAATCCTCTTTTCCGCCGTCCGCCGCCACCCGATCAGCGAGGGGTTCCTGGTCACCGGGCTCCTGTTTCCCCTGACCCTTCCCCCCACCATCCCCCTGTGGCAGGTCGCTCTGGGGATCTCATTTGGGGTGGTAATCGGAAAGGAAGTGTTCGGGGGGACCGGTCGGAACCTGTTCAACCCGGCGCTGACCGCCCGGGCGTTTCTCTTTTTCGCCTACCCGGCCCAGATGAGCGGCAATGCGGTCTGGGTGGCCGGAACCCCGCTGGATGCCGTCACCGGGGCCACTCCCCTGGCCATCACCACCCTTGCTGAACCGTTTGCCCGGATCGAGGAGATGCTCGCGGCACAGGGCTATTCCCTCTGGCGGCTGTTCGTCGGCAACTACCCGGGGAGCATCGGCGGGACCTCGGCCCTGTGCGCCCTGATCGGGGCCATCCTCCTGGTGGCCGCCGGGATTGCCAGCTACCGGATCATCCTCGGCGGAATCGCCGGGATGCTTGCCGCCGGGTGGCTGATGCACCTGTTCGCCGGCCCCCATTCCCCTCCCTGGTTCGCCGTGGATCCAATCTATCACCTGGTGGCCGGCGGGTTCGCCTTCGGCATCGCCTACATGGCCACTGATCCCGTGACCGCACCCGGCACCGAAAACGCCCGGTGGGTCTACGGTTTTTTCATCGGGGCGTTGACCGTCCTGATCCGGGTGGTCAACCCGGCCTTCCCGGAAGGGGTCATGCTGGCAATCCTCTTCATGAACATGTTCTCCCCGCTCCTGGAACATGTGGAAATTCGTGCGCGCATCCGGAGAAGGATTCCCAATGTCTGACATATTCCGATCAATCCGGTTCGCCTTGATGCTCTGCGCGGTCTGCGGCCTTCTCCTGACCGCGGCCGCCACGGTCCTGCACCCGGTCCAACGGAAAAACATCGAAAACGACCGCCGGAAGAACATCCTGCTGGCGGTCGACCTGGTCTCCCGGGAAAAAGCATACACGCCGGAAGAGATTTCCCGGATTTTCAATGAGGCCATTGTCCGGTTCGGCGTCTCCGCAACGGGCGACATCGTAGACCCGGAAACGGCCTCCGGCGAAACCGTGCTTCCGATTTACCTCCATACCGAAAACAACCGGGTCCGCGCCTACATCATCCCGATCGAAAGCCAGGGGCTCTGGGGGAAGATCCACGGGTACATGGCCCTGGAGAACGACGGATCGACCATCGCCGGGTTTACGGTCTACCAGCATGGCGAAACCCCCGGGCTGGGCGGTGAGATCGAAAAGAACTGGTTTCAGAAGAATTTCAAGGGAAAACAGATCGTAAACCGGGACGGCGTCTTCATGTCGGTCCGGATCGCCAAGGGGGACGCGGAAAAACAGGCCCCCGTGGATCAGGCCATCCATTATGTCGACGGGATCAGCGGGGCCACCCTGACCGGGACCTACCTGACCCGGGGGCTTCATGACACCCTCTCCGAATACGAACCCGTCTCCGTGGCCTTCCGGAAAAACCGGCTGCGCTGCCGGATGACCGAAACCAAACCGTGGTGCGAGGAAGATGCGGCTGACCCGAACCGAGACCTTTAAAACCTTTGCCCGGCCCGCGTGGGAGAACAACCCGGTCAACATGCAGATGCTGGGGATCTGTTCGGCCCTGGCGGTAACGGTCCAGCTCCGGACCGCCCTCGTGATGACACTCGCCATGACGTTTGTGCTCGCCGCGTCGAGCCTGATCATTTCCCTGATGCGCAGGCGCATTCCCGGCAATATCCGGATCATGGCGGAACTGGCGGTGATCGCCTCCCTGGTGGTCCTGACCGACGAGTTTCTGCGGGCCTATTACTACGATATCAGCAAGCTCCTTTCCGTGTTTGTCGGGCTGATCATCACCAACTGCATTATCCTGGGGCGGACCGAGGGGTTTGCCATGTCGAACCGGCCGCACCTGGCCCTTGTCGACGGCCTGGGAAACGGGGCCGGCTACGGCTCTGTGCTTTTATCAGTCGCCTTCTTCCGGGAACTGTTCGGTTCGGGAACCCTCTTCGGCATGCCGGTCGTCCCGGAGCGGGCCTATGCGGCCGGCTACGTCGACATGGGGTTCATGCTCCTGGCCCCGGCCGCCTTCATCATCATCGGCCTGATGGCCTGGCTTCAGAAATACATAGCCATCCGGAACGGAAAAAAAACAAATGGTTGACCTGGCCAGCCTGTTTTTAAATTCCGTATTCGCCGGCAACATCCTCCTGGCCTATTTCCTGGGGATGTGCTCTTTCGTGGCCATTTCGAAAAACCTGGATACGGCACTGGGGCTCGGATTTGCCGTTGTCTTCGTCCTGAGCGTCACCACGCCGCTCAACTGGCTGATATTCCATCGCCTGCTCGCCCCGGGAGCCCTTGCCTGGGCCGGTTTCCCCGATGTGGACCTGGGCTTTCTGCGGCTGATCATTTTCATCAGCGTGATCGCGGCTGTTGTTCAGGCCCTTGAGATGGTCATCGACCGGTTTTCCGCCGGCCTGTACGCCAGTCTCGGCATTTTCCTGCCGCTGATCGCGGTAAACTGCGCCATCCTCGGGGGATCGCTCTTCATGGTGGAGCGGGGGATGACCTTTTTGGAATCGGTGGTTTACGGGTTCGGCGCGGGCCTGGGGTGGCTGCTCGCCATCGTGGCCATGGCCGCCGCCCGGATCCGGCTCCGGTATGCGGACCTTCCGACCGGGCTGGAGGGGTTTGCCATCACCATGATCGTGACCGGGCTGATGGCGATGGCGTTTATGCTGTTCTCAGGAATTACGTTGTGATGATCTACCTTGTCAGCCTGACCGTCTTTACCACCGTCATCCTCACCCTGGTGCTCCTGCTCCTCTTCATCGAGGCGAAGGTGGTCCCGAAAGGGGATCGCCGGATCGTGATCAACGGCGACGGCGAAAAGGCCCTGACGGTTCCCATGGGCGCCTCCCTCCTGAAGGCGCTGGTCGACAACACGGTCTTTCTCCCCTCCGCCTGCGGGGGGAGCGGCTCCTGCGGGCAGTGCCGATGCCGGGTGCTCAAGGGCGGCGGCGACATTTTGCCCACGGAGCTTCCCCACCTCACCCGTCGGGAAAAACAGGAGCATGTCCGCCTGGCCTGCCAGCTGAAGATCCGCGAAGATATGGCCATCGAAATACCGCCTGAAATCTTCAGCATCCGGAAATACCCGGGAACGGTCGCCTCCAACCGGAATATCGGCACCTTCATCAAGGAACTGGTGATCGCACTTTCCGAACCGATCGAATTTCAGGCCGGCCAGTACATGCAGATCGACGCCCCCGCATACGACCTTTCCTTTACCGCTTTTGAAATCGATCCCGTTTTCCGGGACGAGTGGGACCGCCTCGGGCTCCCGAGCCTCAGGGCCGTCAACCCGGAGCCGATTTACCGGGCCTACTCCCTGGCCAATCCCCCCTCGGAAGACCGGCGCCTGGCCTTTACCATCCGCATCGCCACCCCGCCATTGGACGCGAAAGGAGCGCCACCGGGAGTCGGCTCCTCGTATATCTTCAGCCTCAAGGCCGGTGATCCGGTAACCCTGAGCGGCCCCTACGGCGACTTCCGGGTAAAGGAGACCGACCGGGAAATGTGTTTCCTGGGGGGCGGCGCCGGAATGGCCCCCCTCCGGAGCCAGATCCGGGATCAGCTCCTCCGGTGGCACACCGGCCGGAAGATCACCTTCTGGTACGGCGCCCGGAGCCGCAAGGAAATGCTGTATGATGCCGAATTCCGGGAGCTTGAAAACCGGTTCCCCAATTTCTCCTATGAGGTGGCCCTGTCCGAACCGCTGCCCGGGGATGGATGGGACGGACTGACCGGATTCATCCACCAGTGCGCCCATGACCAGTACCTGGAATCCCACCCGGACCCGGCGGAAATCGAATACTACCTCTGCGGCCCGCCCGTCATGATCGCGGCCGCCCTGGCGATGATCGACAATCTCGGCGTCGAACCGGAAATGATCGCCTTCGATGAATTCTGATCAGCGATAACCCGACCGCATGCTTCCCCCATCTGCCCCAAAAACACTTCTTTTTAGTTTTCAACCATTTTTTAATAGTTATTAACCTATCGATTTCTCATCTAATTCGATAAACCTGCGGCGAAAGCGCATAATTAATACAACCCCTGCCCATTGTCCCTGCCACGATCCATGTGGTAGCGTGGTTTATCCCCATGAATCATGTTTACACCCGTTACCGGATCTTTGCCCGGAACGCATTCACAACGATAACCGGCTTTTCATTTCGAGGGATTGGCGATGGTCAAAAAACTGCGGCTTACTCTTCCGGAGAACCCCCGGTTTTTAGCCCTTTTAAAGAAAAAAATCGGGCAGTACCGGGAACGGATGGCCAAAATGGAGAAAAATCAATCCCCGGTCAGGACCTTTTCAACCCTGACCGGCTACAAGGCAATCATTGCCCAGCGCCTGACCCTGCGGGGCGAAGTCGACACCGCCGAACTGTCGAATGAACTCCGGGAGGAATACGGTTTTGTCGATTATGCCGCGTTCAACAGCGCCGCCGGTGTAATCGAGGACTACTGCAAAACAGGGGGAAAGCACGTCACGCAGGAACCGATCCGGAACTGACCGGAAGGATGCATCCGGTGTGTTGCCGAAAGCGGGGGGATTTCCGATTGGAAATCCCCCCGCTTTTTTTACCTTTAATTTTGCCCCTGATGAACTTGTAAAAAGCGGGTTTCAAACCCGCCCCTGCCGCCCAATGTGCCGATATCCAGCCAGTGGACAGTTCCAACAAAGCCGCTCCACCCTTCACATTCGAGCAATCACACCGGTGGGAAGAATTTTCAGCAGCCTTCCAACAATGTTCCAGGGATAGACCGGAACAGTCGAGGATTTCACCTTTTTTTCGATCAGCCGGGCGATGATTTCCGCCCCTTTTTCCACCGTGATCAAAAACGGGCGGCTCGGGAGCTTGTTGTTGAGCGGCGTGTCGATATAACCGGGGTAGAGCACCGTCACATCGATATTCTTCCCGTACAGTTCCGCCCGCATTGCTTCCATGAAGATGGCCAGACCCGCCTTGGAAGCGCTGTACGCGGCGCTGCGGGGCATCCCCCGGAACGCCGCCACCGATGAAACCCCCACCAGGTGCCCCTTCCCCCGTTTCAGGAAATATTCCGCCCCCGCTTCCAGGGTGGCGATAGCCCCGATAAGGTTGACCTCGATGGTCTGCCGGTGTTTATCGAAATCCCCCCGACCCGCCTTTTCCCCGAGCGCGACGCCCGCATTGGCATAGACGATATCGATTCCCCCCAGGGTTCCGGCCATTTCTCGGATCGCGGCGGGGATGTCCCCGTAATTCGTGACATCGAGTTTCCGGATCGCAATGCCCGGCGGAGAATGAAGCGTATTGATCTCGTCCCGGATCTGTTCGAGTTCGTCCATGCGGCGGCCGGTCAGGGCCAGTGCATACCCCCGCCTGGCCATTTCAAAAGCCAGCGCCTTGCCGATTCCGGATGATGCGCCGGTAATGAAGATGGATTCAGACATGATCTCTCCTTCTGCTGAACAGGGTTAAGTGCGGCTTGCTGTCCCGCTTCTGTTTTTCTTCTCTCGTCACCCGAATGTCACGCTGACGCACCTTGAATGCAATGGAATTGCCGACTTTTTTCGCCAGGACTACAGGGGTAAGCGTTTCAGGGATCATCCGGGATACTACATCCGGGCAAGCCATGCGTCAACAGGGATGGCTTCGTAAAAAGCTATTTACCCCGTTGTGCGGTGTTTTTACAGAAAGAAACATTCTCCAGCCAATTGTCGGGATATGAATCCCGACCTACGGCACCTTGCCGATTTTATAAGATTTGGTGGAGCTTTTTACGTTGCCATCAAAAACCGACTTCTTCCGAGTTCATCAAACTTCACCATGGAATATCGGCATAATCGGTATTTTACTACGTGACAATCAAAGAAGTATGAATTCAAAATTGACTTCTTTCGATTAAACAAGCTTTTTTCTTTAATACGCGATAGCCTTTTTTTTTGCTTTGTGATAACTAAAAAATTGCCCACATTTAAGATATTGTCATTCATCAATGATGCGTCAGCAATCTTTTTTCCCTATGGTTTATAATGATTGTATTCCTGTCGATACTCGACAAAATAAGCCTCTTTCCTCCCGGGGAATGCCTTCAAGAGGCCGGAATTAACTATTTGTGATATCGAAGTCAAAGTCGATTCAAACACCGAAAAAGAATGGATAAAAGAAGTTGAACAAAAAAAATTACCAGAACCCAAATGAAAAAGATCATGTCCGGAATAAATAACGATCTCATGGAAATCTTTCAGGAAGCCCCGATCGGACTGTTCCGGGTCACGCCCGATGGCAGGCTTGTCCATGCAAACAACACCCTGGCCCGGATGTTCGGTTATTCAAGCCCGGATGAGATTATTGAACAAACGAATTCTGGCAACCTGGCGGACAGTTTTAAAATCGATGATCGGTTGCCAATCATCGATGATCCCCGCTACGGTGGAATCTGGCGAATCCACGAAAATATTTTCCGGCATAGGGACGGTTCATCCTTCACTGCCAGAATCTATGTCCGGCCCGCCAGCGAAGCGGGTGTTCTGGAAGGCTTTATTGAAGATATCACCCGTCAGAAAGCGGTAGAAAACTCCTTGCAGGCACGGGACTCCCATTATCGGGCGGTATTCGACAATGCCGGCAGCGCCAAGATCATCATCAGCAATACGACAATCATCGAAAAGGCGAACCGGCAATTCGAAACCTTATCCGGCGATAAAAAAGAAGACATTGAAAATAAAAAGTCCTGGACCGAATATATCTGTACAGAAGATGTGAATTGGATGCTCGAACAGCACCGGTTGCGCAGGGAAGCTCCCGAGGCCGCACTGGCGTACTATGAAGCTTCTTTTATCGATCGTTCCGGGGCTATAAAAAACGTCCTGGTGAACGTCAACCTCATTCCCGGAACAGATCAAAGCGTGGCGGCACTCCTGGACATCACCGAACGCAAACAGGCGGAAATGGCCCTGCGGGAAAGTGAACAAAATTACCGGTTCCTGGCCGACAATACCCTGGACTGCATCTGGAAAATGAATCCGGATCTTGAATTCACCTACATAAACCCGGCCATTGAACGCCTGACCGACTATACCCCGCGGGAATGGATCGGCACCCGCCTAAAGGATCACTGCGATCCGAAATGGTACAAGAAGGTGGTCGATATCATTGAAGAAGAATTCTCTCATCCGTTCTTTGACGGCCGAGGCCGCATTTTTGAAACGGCTATCCGGCACAGGTCCGGCGAAACCATACCCGTCGAAATTATCGGGAGAGTCATTTATGATGGAGACAGCAACGTCGCCGGGCTTCAGGGAACGATCCGGAATATACGGGAAAGAAAGCAGGCTGAAGAAAAACGCCGGGCACTGGAAGCCCAGTTGCGGTATTCTCAAAAAATGGAAGCCATTGGCACGCTTTCCGGAGGAATCGCCCATGAATTCAACAATCTGTTGACTTCAATTCTCGGGTTCACCGAGCTGTCGCTTTTCGAAATCGAGCACGGCTCCGAAACAGAAAGCCATCTGCGGCAAATCCTTGCGTCGGGTATTCGGGCGCGGGAACTGGTCAAACAAATATTGACGTTCAGCCAGCAGGTCACACCTGAAATGATACCACTGGAACTGAAGTCACTGGTAAAGGAAGCCCTTCACCATATCCGTTCCATGCTGCCACCGACTATTGAAATCGAAGAACATTATGAATGCACCGGCCGCATTATGTGCGATCCGGCGCAAATACACCGGATGCTTATGAATCTTTCCACGAATGCCGTTCATGCTATAGCCGGCAGGGAAGGAATCCTGAAAGTCCGGCTGGAAGAAATCAATTCAGGTCCGGATTCAATGATTGACGCCCCGGCGGCCGGCCGGCATGTCTTGCTCTGCATCGAAGATAATGGTACGGGAATTTCCGATGAGATAATGGATAAAATATTTGATCCGTTTTTTACCACGAAGCCCCAGGGACAGGGAACCGGACTCGGTTTATCGATGGTTCACGGCATCGTCAGAAATCATCATGGCGTTATACGGGTTGAGAGCAGGATCGCTAAAGGGACAATTTTTAAGATCTATCTTCCTGTTGCGGAAGATGAAATCAATCCGGACGCCGGACTTCAGAAAAATTAATCCGCTCATGCCGCCTCATTTCGGTTTCGATCGTCACCGGTGGCGTCAAGCGCTTTTCGGACCGTATACGCCAGTTCGGATCGGATGAACGGCTTATTCAGAAACCCCTTGATGCCCATGCCGGCTGCGCGTTCAGCATCAATTTTTCCGCTGAATCCGGTGCACAGGATGATGGGAATATCCTCCCGTATTTCCATGCAGGCTTTCGCCAGCCGTTCACCCGTCATCTGCGGCATCGTCATATCCGTAATCACCAGATCATATGAATCGGGATCGGCCCGGAAGGTCTCCAGGGCATCGAGGCTTCGCGGGCTGGTGTGAATCCGGTAGCCGAGTTTTTCCAACATCAGTTTTTCGATGTACAGGATGGAATCCTCATCATCCACCAGGAGAATCCGTTCATTGCCCGTTGGAATAGGTGGATCGGTCGTTTCCAGTACCGTTCCACGATGCTCCACCTGCTCATACCGGGGAAGATAGACCTCGAAGGTGGTCCCATTTCCAGGCTTACTCTCGACAAAAATATCGCCCTTCAGACTTTTGACAATACCGTGGACGACCGGGAGCCCGAGACCGGTTCCTTTATCGACGGGCTTGGTCGTGAAGTAAGGATCGAAAATCCGCGATAGAATGGCGGCATCCATCCCCATTCCCGTGTCTTTGACCGTCAGCTTGAGGTACGTCCCGTCTCTTAGCGTTTTTCCCTTTCGATGCACTCCCACGATATCCTCGGTTTGGAGCGAAATCGTTAAAACGCCGCCGTCGTCATCCATGGCATGATAGGCATTGGTGATCAGATTCATCAACAACTGATGAATCTGGGTGGGATCGGCAAGCACCTGCCCGCAATCGGAATCGATATCCTGAATGATGTCGATGGTGGCGGGCAGCGACGAGCGGCTGAGTTTCATGACCTCTTTCAGTATGGGCTGAATCTCCAACGGCCGGATCTCTCGCTCTGTTTGACGGCTGAATGTCAGGATCTGCCTGACGAGTTCCGTCGCCCGTTTTGTGGCCGACAGGATCTGCTGGACACTTTTCTGCATGTGTCCCGATGGCGGGAGATCGTCTTTCAGCATTTCCGCATAACCCATGATGGGAAAAAGAAGATTGTTGAAATCATGGGCAATTCCACCGGCCAGCGTGCCGATGGCCTCCATTTTCTGGGCTTGGTTAAGCTGCTCCTTCAATTTCTGCCGTTCTTTTTCTTCCTGCTTTCGTTCGGATATGTCTTCCCCGATGCCGATGATCGTGCCGTCGGACAATTTCACAGCGATCCACCGGGTATCGATGAACGTGCCATTCCGGGTGCGGGTTCTGAAATTCCTCCAGACCCCGTCCGCCCGATGAATAAAGTCGAGCGCCATCCGGCATTCTTCCGGATCCGGGTAGAACTCCTTCATGGTGATGCCGCGTGACTCTGCGAACGACCAGCCCAGTTTCTCTTCCCAGGTGCGATTCACCCAGCCAACGCGGCCCTCGGCATCCTGAAAACCGACCAGCAGGGGAATGTTGTCCAGAATCGACTGGAGGAGCTCTTTCTGCAGCCGCAGATTTTTCTCCCGATCTTTTCGTTCCGTGATGTCCCGGTTGACCCCGATCATATGCCGCGGTTTTCCTTCGGCATCACACAAAACGACGGCGTGGCATTCAAGTGCGCGGATTTGGCCGCCTGGGCAAATTACCCGAAACTGGCTATGGAATTTTCCACGCGTCGTCATTGCATCCTGTATCGCCGACAGAACAGCGGGAAAATCCTCCGGATGGAGAAACCGTTTCCACATTTCCCGTGCTCCGCCGAAATCATCCGACCGGATACCATGGAGTGCGTGCATTTTCCTGTCCCAGACCAGGGTATCCTTACTGATATCCCAGTGCCAGAAGCCCATTTCAGCCGCTTCCGTGGCCAGTGCCAGGTTGCTCGCGGTAAAACGGAGTTCCTCTTCTATCCGTTTTCGTTCCGTAATATCATGAACCACTGCCGTGGCGATCGTATCGGAAACAAACCGTACGCTGATCAGCGCCCACAAAAAATTCCCCTGCTTTGTCCGGATTTTGTACTCTGCAATGGTGGGGGGAACTTTTCCCTCCCGGACCATCCCGGAACGCTCTACCAGGAGGGATTTGCTTTCCTCCGCCACCAGGTCGAAGAGGCTCATGGAAAGAAGTTCTTCTTCGGTATAGCCGGTATATTGGCAGATGATCTCATTTACACTGAGCAATTTCAGGTTGCCCAGATCGACCTCATAGATTCCCGAAGGCGCATGCTCAACAATCTGGCGGTATTTTGCTTCACTTTCCCGCAGTTTCATTTCCGCCTGCTTGCGATCCGAAATATCACGGATAACGGAAAGTAGAACATCCTGCCCTTTTGTTTTCAAGATCCGGGCCGACAGGAGACCGGTTCGAACCTGTCCATTCTTGATGCGGAGTGGTATTTCCATGTTTTCCACACTGCCATTGCGCTTCAGTCCGGAAACCAGTCTATCCCTTTCCGTCGAATCCACCCAGACATCCAGTTCCCGGGAGGTGCGTCCGATAAGCTCCTCCCGGCCGTACCCGCTCAATTTCAAAAATCCGTTGTTTACATCGATATACCTCCCGTCGGAAAGGCGACTGAGGCAGATGGCGTCCGGGCTGGTGTGGAACATCATTCGGAACTTGTCCTCACTTTCGGCAAGGGCGATTTCATCTCTTTGCCGCTGTTCCTCCGCCTGGGCATTGCGCAGGGCCATGGCCGCAAATTCGCCGAATACTTCCGCCCGACACGCATCCTTTTCGGAAAAATCGGTTTTTTTATTCGCAAGCCCGATGAGGCCCATGACTTTTCCATCAATAACGAGCGGTGCAAACATGACATTTTTCAAGGATATATGCCCTGGCGGCAGGAATCGTTGCAATTCACTTTCCGAAAAATGGTTGCAATACACCACCTTGGCGTTCCTGCAGGCCTGCTCACTCAAACCCTGGAGGGGCATGGCCAGTTCGGAATTTACAGTACAGGAATCTTCGCCTGAATCGAGGAATAAGACCTTGTGATCCGTTCCGTTTTCCGCCAGCAAGGTCACATAACCCGCTGTTGCA
>Ga0209347_1002779_pt1 | contig 22126 bp, 22 predicted proteins | sample AutmiccommuBRH23_FD_187382 | JGI IMG/M metagenome (GOLD analysis project Ga0209347, IMG submission 187382) | Deep subsurface microbial communities from Mt. Terri, Switzerland - Autotrophic microbial communities BRH/23 (SPAdes) (version 2) | ecosystem: Environmental > Aquatic > Deep subsurface >...
GGACCGTGGTGGGTTCAGCTCGACGCCTCCAATGGCGGCGGAGCCGCTCCGCCGCTGAGGAAGGACTTCAACGTCGCGGCGGAGAACTCGTACGCGTTCCTCCTACCGGTTGTGACGCATGCGGCCGGATTCAACTCAACCTGGCGAACGGATCTTCAGATCTATTATCCGTACGAAGGCGAAGAGATCGAACTCGAGCTGGAGCTGTGGTCGACCGACAAGAAAACCAAGACCATGAGGCTCGACCGCTCCACCATCATCTACGAAGATTTCATGACGTTCTTCACCAACGAAGATCCAAAGTCAGGCGCCGTCATCCTGCGTGGGAACAGCGAAAAGATCCCACAAGTCTGGACTCGCACGTACAACGTCTCATCGAGTGGGGTCGGGACGTATGGCCAGCTTATTCCGGCGATCCGAATCGAGATGAACCAGAACTCCTCGACCGCGCCAACGCCATACTACCTGCCGGGGGTCCGTCTGACGGACCGCTATCGCACTAACGTCGGACTTCTGAATATCTCGGGTCAACCACTGACACTTGAGATCACGGCGTTTGATGATAAGGGCTCGATAATCGGCAAATTCAATTTCCCGAATGCTGATGACGAATTCGCGGAAATCAAAGGTGTTTTCCACCCGTATCAGCTAAGGCAGATTGGCGACCACATTCTTCGCCAAAAGTTCCCAGCCTATCCGGCCGATCGCGCTTTCAGTCTGATGATCGACGGAGCCAACCTGGGGGACATCGTTGCCTATGAGTCGACAATAGACAACGCAAGCGGTGATCCCGTTTACGTTTCCGCTGTTCCAAAATCGCTGTCTTCTGATTCTGCAATGGCGGATCAAATCGTGCCGGGCGTTGGACATTTCCAGAGTTGGAAGAGCGACCTCGCCATCTTCAATCCTGATAGTCAGTCGATTCAGTTCGACCTGGCTTTCTATGACGAGAAGGGAGTACTTCTCTCAGAAGCCCAGAATCGGATTCTGTCGGCGAAGGAAACTATTCTGATCACCGACATCGTCAAAGCTCCGGAGATGACGCCGCTCGTCGGTAAGGACGTGATCGGAACGCTTCGGCTCCACGTCGATAGCCAGTTTGCCGAGTATTTCCCGATCATTACCAATCGGACCTATAACGACCAGGGAGCGGCTGGAACCTACGGACAGGGAATTATCGGTGTTCCGCTCTCCAAGCCGAACGTCCGCCCTGGCAAGCCTGCGATCCTGCCGGCAGTTCGCCAGGATCTCTCCTACTACACCAACCTCGGTCTGGTGAACGTCGGAGACGAGCAGTCGACGGTTCTGGTCTCGCTCCTCGACAAGCAGTCGGGTCAGCCGATCGGCACCTGGTCGGTGAGCCTGGTCCCGGGCGAGTCGATCGTCGCGAGCCGCATTCTCCAGGCCATCGACGCGACGGCCGATAGCGGTAGCCTCAAGATCGAAGTCACCTCCGGTGCTCCGGTCTGGGCCTACGCTTCGGTCATCGATCAGATGACCAAGGATCCCGAGTACGTCCCGGCAGTTCCGCTGGACTGATTCGGAGCAGCATCGATATCCCCAGGGTGGCGGCGCGAGCCGCCACCCTTTTTTTGTGTGGCCACGGTTTGGCTTCATCAACCGTGGCCTGGAGTGCCGAGCTTCGGAGCGATTGACGCCCGTTGCATACTTTCCTTCCCGGCGGGATCGCTTTTTATGTGGCCACGGTTTGGCTTCATCAACCGTGGCCGGGAGTCCCGAGCTTCGGAGCGATCGCTGCCCGTTGCGTACTTTTGTTCCCGGCGGGATCGCTCGGAAGGGATGTTGCGCGGGTGACATCCGTCCCGATGGAACTCGGGACGCGCCGCCGCGGTTGATGAAGCCAAACCGCGGCCACATTTGAGGCCAAACCGCCGCCTTAACGCCCGGGACCCGGAAGTCCCGGCCACGACCGCGATAGAATCAATCCTGATGGACGCAACGATCCGCGCAGAGGAGCTCTCCAAGGTCTACCGGCTCTACCCCCGGCCGGCGGATCGTCTGATCGAGCTCTTCACCCGCCGGCCGCGTCACACGGTCTTTCCCGCGCTGGAGGGGGTCAGCTTCTCCGCGCGGGCCGGCGAGACGATCGGCCTGATCGGTCAGAACGGCGCCGGCAAGAGCACCCTGCTCAAACTTCTCTGCGGGGTGACGGCGCCGTCGAGCGGCAGGCTCGAGACCCGCGGACAGATCGCTTCGATCCTCGAGCTCGGAACGGGCTTTCACCCGGAGTTCACCGGACGGGACAACGCCGCCCTCAATGCCGCCATCATCGGCCTCTCGGCGTCCGAGGTGCGCGAAAAGCTTCCGGCGATCCTCGAGTTCTCAGAGCTCGGCCGGTTCCTCGATCAACCCGTGAAGACCTACTCCTCGGGGATGTACATGCGCCTGGCGTTCTCGGTCGCGGTGAACGTCGACCCGGACATCCTCGTGATCGACGAGGCGCTCGCGGTCGGCGACGGCCACTTTCAGAAGAAGTGCATCGACAAGATCCGGGAGTTCCAGCAGCGCGGGAAAACGATCTTCTTTTGCTCGCATGCGCTGTATTACATCTCGACGCTCTGCGACCGGACGATCTGGCTCGATCATGGGACCGTGAAGAGAATCGGACCTTCGGTCGACGTGGTCCACGAGTACGAGAGCTCGCTGCTCGCGCGCGAACGCGCCGAGGCTCCTGCGGAGGAGGTCCCCCACGAGCACCAGCCGGTGAGGATCCGCGATCTCGAGATTCTCGACTCCGAGCGAAAGCTCAATTCGACGTTCGCGACCGGCGAAGACATCCTGGTGAGAATCGTCGTCGAGTCCGACGATCCCTCGATTCCATTCCACCTGCTTGCCGGCGTGAGCCGCTCGGCGGACCAGCTTCAGTGCTTCACCTTCGGCACGAAGCCCGACGGCATGGCGCCGCTCTCCGGGCGGCGGCTCTACGACCTCACGGTGAGACTCCACGAAGTCCCGCTCGTGAAGGGGGATTACCAGTTGACGCTGTTCGTCGGGGATGAGGCAGCTCTCCATATCTTCGACCGGAAGGACCTCCGGACCGCGTTCTCGGTCTCGGCCGAGCGCTACGAGATCGGGATGATCGCCGTGACGCATGGCTGGGAGCTCGACGGGAAGCCCGTGGGCCCGCGCCTCCGGGCGGTCGCGGCTGCGGGAGGAGGAGCCGCGAGGCTTCATGCCGAGTAAGTCGATTCACCTCGAGACCGATGGGATGCCGCCCGAGATCGAGCTCTCGCTCCGCTCCGTTCTGGCCGAGGCGGGCTCGCGCGGGGTGCGGGTCGTCGTCGACGGCGGGGTCGCCCGGCCGGATGAGTCGGTAGTCATCTGCGCCGAGGCGAACGCCGCTTCGTTCCCGCAGGCGTGGCGAGTCTCTTCTGAGATCGCGCGTGGGCTCGTACAACTGGCACGCGGTGAAGAGACGCTCGCGCTGCCGTGGACCGCTTCGCGGGTGGGGTCGCGCAGGCTGCCGCCGACGATTCTGGCGCGCATCGGCAGCGGTTCGCGACAGGCGAAGATGATGGCGCGGACCGCCGAGGAACTTGACCGTCGGCGCACCGGCTGCCGCTTTGCGCTATGGGGCTCTTCGTCGAGCGAGACCGGAGTGCGTGCCTACGACGAAGTTCACGCCGAGCTTTCGTCCAGCGATCTGCAGCGTCTTCTCTGCTCCTCCTCCGCGGTCTTCGACCCGGCAGCCACAGTCGCCGAGGCGACTCCTCTGGCGTGGATGGCGAACGCCGTCGGAGTGCCGGCCGTCGTTTCCGCGGAGCATCCCTTCTCCGGCGGGATTCGCGTCGAGGAGTGGAGTCCGGAAAGTTTCGCGGACGGGATCGAGCGCGCCTGCGCTCTCGATGCTTCGGAGGGTGCACGCACGATCGAGAGCTCCGCGCAGCAGCTGCTGGAGGCGCTCGGAATTGACGCCTGATCGGACTCTCGTCCTCGTCAACTACTTTGCCGCCGACCTTCTCCGGTCCGCGATCGCCTCGGCTCGCAACGCTTCCGGAGCGCCGCTCCGCGTGGTGGTCGTCGACAATTCGGGTGACGCCGCGGAGAGCGCGCAGCTGCGATCGCTTCCGATCGACGAGATCATCGACGCTCCCGAGAATCCGGGCTACGGCGCCGGCGCGAACCTGGGCGCCCGGAATGCCGGAGGCGTCATCATCGTCGCGAATCCAGATGTCGAGTTCTTTCCTGAGAGCATCGACCGGCTCGTCGACGAGGTGAGCCGGGACGGCGTCGTCGCGGCGGGGCCGAAGTTCGTCTGGGACCTGGGGGGGGAGTGGCTGCTCCCGCCACCGGACCTTCCGACACTGGGACGCGCCCTCGACCGGCTCGCGGCGGGACGGTCGGCATGGTGGGCGGAGCGGTGGCTGGCCCGCCGGCAGCGCGAGAGGGGGCGTTTCTGGCTGCGCCAGCAGCCGGCGGATGAGAGGGTCCTCTCCGGCGCCGTTCTCTGCCTGCGCGCCGACGCGTTTCACGCCGTCGGTGGGTTCGACGCGGGTTACCGCCTCTATTTCGAGGAGATCGACCTTCTCGAGAGGCTTCGGAGGAGGGGAGGGCGGATCCGGTACGTACCGGCTGCCGTCTGCCGGCATCTTTACAACCAGAGCGCCGGCCGGCCGGAGAGCGAGGCCGGGGCTCTCTACGCCCGATCCGAGCACCGCTATTACGAGCGGCACTTCGGCGCCCGGATCGGAAGGCGCCTGCTCGACTGGCGCGGTCCCCTGAAGCTCGCGGAGCCGGAGGAATCCCGGTCGTTCGCCGCGATGGTCGCACCGGGCGAGGGGGAGTGGATCGTCGAGGCGAGTCCGCTTTCCGATTTTTCCAGCGCGGCCGGCCGCTTCACCCGCTCGGAGCAGGTCCAGGTTCCTGCCGAGATTCGCGAGACGTTGCATGGTAGCGAGCTCTACGTTCGGATCGTCGACCGGCGCTCCGGTCGGCAGGCCCGAAGCCTGCGGCTCCGCCGGGGCGGCACTCCATTAGAATGAGCGGGATGCACGGCGAGGCACCCACCGTTTCGGTGGTCATTCCTGCTTTCGACGAGGAAGCCGGAATCGTTGGAACTCTCGAGGAGCTGACCGGCTGGCTCCGGGGGACGGGGCTCAGCTGGGAAGTCCTCGTGGTCGACGACGGGTCGAAGGACGGGACCTGCGAGGCGGTCGAAAGGTTCAGAAGCCGCGACCGGCGGGTTCACCTTATTGCCCAGGCGGCGAATCAGGGAAAAGGGGCCGCGGTTCGCCGGGGGGTTCTGGAATCGCGGGGCGAGGTCGTGGTTTTCCTCGACGCCGACCTTCCGTACGACCTGGCGAATGTCGAGCATGTCGTGGCGCAGGTCAAATCGGGCGCGACCGACATCGCGATCGGCGGCCGCGATCTTCCGGGATCGGACCTCGACCGCTCCTACCCGCTCATCCGCCGCATTCTGGGGCGAACCTTCTCGGGGATCGTCCAGGCGCTTCTGGTTCCGGGGATTCCGGATACGCAGTGCGGCCTGAAGGCCTTCTCCGCGCATGCGGCGAAGTTGCTCTTCTCCGAATCGAAGCTCAAGGGGTTCGGGTTCGATTTCGAGATTCTCTTTCTGGCGCGCAAGTACGGGTTCCGGATCGAGCGGGTACCCGTCGGCATGTCGCATCGGCACGAGTCGAAAGTACGGCTCATGGCCGACTCGATCCGGATGTTCGCCGACGTGCTTCGAGTGCGCTACTGGAACCGCGCGCAGGCATATCGCCCTCCGCGGCGATGCCCGGTCTGCTTCTCCTCCGAGGTCTCGACGCGCACGCAGATCCGCGGGTGGGTCGTGCGGCAGTGCTTCCGCTGCAAGTGCCGTTACCTTGCGTCTTTCCCATCGGATGAGGACCTGGAAACGCTCTACAACGATAGCTACTTCAGCAGCCATCGGGATGCCGAGCACGGGTACGCGTCGCGAGACCTGACTCCTGCGACGGCGAAGACGGGAGAGAAGCGCCTGTCGGTGCTCCGCCGGCATCTGCCACCGCGGGCGCGAATCCTCGAAGTGGGCGCGGGCAACGGCCTGTTCGGCCGCCTCGCCGCGAAGGAGTTCGACTACGTCGGAATCGACCTTTCAGAGGAGGCGGTTCGGTCCGCAAGATCGGAAGGGCTGCAGGTCATTCGCTCCAGCCTTTCTCATTTCGTGAACACCGGCTCGCTGTTCGACGCGGTGACTCTGTTCCATGTCTTCGAACATCTGAACGATCCACACGACTCGCTCGCGCGCATTTCAGATCTTCTGAAGCCGAATGGCATTCTGGTTCTCATCACTCCCGATACCGAGAGCGCTCTCTGCGCCGTGTCCGGCGACTCGTGGGTGAGCTACAAGTTTCCCGAGCACCTGATCCTCTACTCACGCTCCGCCCTGATCGAGCTGCTCGAGCATTCGGGGTTCGAGATCGTTTCGGTCTCGTCCGACTTCGAGTACTGCACGCGCGAGTTCGTCGAGTCGCGCCTCTCTTCCCTTCATCCTGCGGTCGGCGTGATGGTCCGAGCCGCGATGGTCGCGATGCCCGACCCGATGCCCACGCCCTCCGGTTCCATCCGGCTCGTGGCAAGACGGCGCTCCGGCTCGAACCTGAACGTCCGGGCGATCCGTGCAGTCGAGCCGACTCATGCCCGCTGAGCAGATCCGGCAGTCACGCCGGGGAGACATTCCGGCACTCGGAGCGCTTTTTCGCGAGGTGTTCGGAGAAGATCGCGATCCGGCGGTGTGGGCCTGGAAGTACTTCGACAATCCTCGCGGCCTGACCAGCTTCGTCTGCGAGGCCGACGGCAGGCTCGTCGCGCATTGCGGCGGGACGCCGGTCCGCTTCCGCGACTACGGTCAGGAGCATCTCGCCCTGCAGTCCACCGACTTCATGAGCAGTCCCCGTTATCCGGGCGGCATCGGCCGCGGAGGGGTGTTCGTGAGGACGGCTCAGCGCTTTTTCGAGGCGTATTGCGGGCCGTCGAAGGTCCCGATGGTTTACGGCTTCCCCGGGGAGAGGCACAGGCTGCTGGGGGAGCGCCTGCTCGGCTACCGCCCGGTCGAGCCGGTGGGGGAGTTGAGACTTCCCCCGGAGAGCGACCGCAGCACGGTGGAGGACATCCGCGAGGGGGATCTCCCCTTTTTTTCAAGGGTTCCCATCGATCTGGGCGCGCTGCGCGATCCGATTTACCTTCGCTGGCGGTACCTGGACCGGCCCGGCGGAAGCTACGGGATCGTCAAAGTGAGGCGCCCCCTCGGAATGGGGACGCAAATTGCAGCGATCGTGCACCAGGACGGTAAAGCGGTACATGTCATGGAGTTGGGTGGCGCGTTTTCCCGGTCCGCAGTCCGGCGGCTCATCGGCCGGCTGTCAGGCCTGGGGAAGGAAGTCGTTTACTGGGGCTCGCCGGGGCATCCGGTCGGCCAGCTGCTGGTCGAGGGAGGGTTCCAGATGGCTGCTCGCGACCATCGGGTCGAGTTCCGGTCGTTCACGCAGCGACCGACGCCGAGGAGCGGCGAGCTTTATTACACGCTTGGCGACTACGACGTGTATTGAGACACGCGACCCGTCTGAACGAGAGCTGTGAAAGCATGATCGAACCGACGAGGCACGACGAGAACCGGCAGCGCAAGACGGTGGGGGAGCGCAAGAGCATCCTCGTCGTCGATGACGATCTGCCGCTCCGCGGCATGCTCTCGTCAGCTCTCCGCCGCAACGGCTACCAGGTTTTCCTGGCCGGTGATGGAGGAGAGGCGCACCGCGCGATGCTCCTCAACCACCCGCACGTCATCCTGCTCGACCTGATGATGCCCGGGGTGAACGGGTGGGATTTCCTCCAGAAGCTCCGCGAGAGCGGCCATGTCGGAAAAGTGCCGGTCATCGTCATCTCGGCGCATCTTCGCGAGGACCCGCAGGCCGTGCTGGAGATGGGTGTTTCGGCGATCCTTCCGAAACCGTTCAATCTCGACGAGCTCCTCGAGATGATCCGGCATCTGGCGAGGTGACCGTAGGGACCGCCTGCGGCGGTCCGGTCCCGCGAAGCGGGACACCGCATGACACGAAGCGAAAGCCGTCGCCTTCGGCGACCGGACCGGCGCAGCCGGTCCCTACGGACCCCGAGTCGGTCCTACCCGAGGATTTCTTCGAGGGTGCGGCGCTCGAGGCCCAAGCCCGCGGTCAGCTCCTCGAAGAGCGCGCTGTCGAACAGCTGCGCGTCGCCGGGGTAAGTCGGGACGAGGAGGCGCGGGAAGTGCTCGAAGATCTCCCTGTCGGGCCGCTTGCGAAGACCCTGCACCCGACGCCGCTTTTCCATCACCTTGGAGGAGTTGGCAAAAATCCACTCGACCGCGCGGAACTGCATGACGGTGAGCTCGTCCTCCAGGACCGGGACGTTCGAAGCACGGCGAAAGCCGAGCCGGCGCGCGACCTTCCCGAAGAGTCCTCCCGAGGATGGCGGCACGATGGGAGCCTGATCGAGCGCGGGGCGGCGGAGGCGCGCGGTGCCGGGATTCCGGTCGACGGTGTAGCGGTGCGTGCGGTGAAGGGCGGTGAGAAAAATCGCGCCCGCGACCGATCGGAACGACTCCTGATCGTAATTCTTGAGCGCGGTCTGCATGGCATTGCGCTCGAACAGGACACCTCTCTCGAAAGAGCCGAGCCGGTCGCTGGTCGCCGAGGACCGGTGGCGAACCACCGCGCGCGGCTCCCAGAGCGTTCTGTATCCGGCTAGCCACGAACGCCAGCCGAAATCGACGTCTTCCAGGTACGCGAAGTAATCGTCGTCGAACCCTCCGATGCCGAGGAACGGGACGCGGCGCACGATCATGTTGCCGCCGCATGCAAACGGGATCTCGGAACCGGGCGGAGGGACCTCGACCGAATCGAGCGGCTTCCGGAATCCTGGCTGAAAGGCGTGACCATCGAAGGTCATCGCTCCGCGCACGAAATCAGCCTTCTTTCCGCTCGGATCGACGATGCATCCGGCGACCGAGATCACGTCGGGCGGAGACTGCGCGATCGCGTCGACGAGGGCTTCGAGCCATCCGGGCTGGGGGACTGCGTCATTGTTGAGGAGGATGACGAGGTCGGCGCTGGAGACTTCCATCCCCGCGCGGACCCCTCCGGTGAAGCCGCGATTCGTTCCGAGACGGAGAAGGCGGACGGCGGGGTAACTCGCGGCCAAAGCCTCGCGCGTGCCGTCGCTCGAGCCGTTGTCGACGACGATGATTCCGGGCGCAGGCATGGAGCGCGGAGGTGTCTGCGCGACCACCCCCTCGACGGCGCGAAGCGTGTCTTCGCGTCCGTTCCAGCTGACGATGACGACGTCGACCCTCATCGGCCAGCCTCTCCCCCTCTTCGCAGCCGATCGACCTTTCGGCGCAACCGCTCCAGAAGAGGGCGCGGCGCGGCGGCCGCGAGGGGCTGCTCGATGGAAAACCGCGCGGCGGTGTCATCCCGTCGAGGAACACGACAGAACTCGAGCAGGGGCTTTGCCAGCCGGTCCCACTGGTGGTCCTCGACGAATTGCCGGCACCCCTCGCGCGCTTTCCCATATCCTTCTCCGTCGGAGAGAAGGTCCAGGATCGCCGTAGCGTAATCCTCGGCGGAGGAAGAAGGGACGACCGTCCCTGATCCGTACCGGGCGACCAGGGGATCGGTCCCGCCGGCGGAGCTCGAGATGACCGGAAGGCCGCCCCAGAAGCAGTCGAACATTCGAGTCCGCATGGCCAGATCGGTTTCGAGCGAAGGGTGGAACGTGAGCAGCGCGAACGCGAAGCGGTCGTAAAAAGAGCGCCGCTCTTCGTAGGCCACCCACGGTTCGAATTTAACGAAGGACGAGCGCCCCGTCCGCTCGACATCGGCGCGGAGACGATTGAAGAGACTCTGCGGCGTCGTCGCAGCGTTCGGGTGAAAGGTGAAGGTAATCGATAGACGCGGATCTCTTCGACGCGCAACCTCCACCGCCTCGACCGCGAGCAGGGGATCGTACCAGTCGTAAATCGCTCCGAAGAAGATCTCGCGGGAGTCGAACCCGGCGCGCTGCGGGGAATGCCACGGCGGAACGCCGAAAGGAACGATCGCGAGCAGTGACTCCATCGCCGCATCACGCTCGTAGAGAGCCGGATTGACCCTGCCGGTGGCGAGAAGCATCCCGAGGTAGAAGAACCGTTGCGCTTCGGAGGCGCAGAGGAAGAAGTCACCGCGCCGGAGGGAGCGGAGGATCGTCGCGTGATCGTGCTCGAAAACCTCGGCACCTCGCGAAGCCAGGTAATGAAAGTTCTCGACCGGGTAGGGATCGTAAAGGTCGACGACGATCGGTATGTCCGGTCGGCCGTGAGCGAGCAGGTCGTTCGCGGCGTGTCCCTGGACGATGGCCACCTCGGCGCGTGCGGTGCTCGCGGCCAGGCTCTCCGGCGAGATCCGACCCGCGGCGCAACCGTCGACCGCGCCTCCGTCGGGGGAAAGGATTTCGACTTCGTGACCGTCCCGCCGGACGGCGCGGGAGATCTCGATGAAGCGGATGCCGACGCCCGCGGGATTACGGTGCCCCAGCGGCTCGGGGCAAACGAAGAGGACCCGGCTCACTTCCTCCCTCGCATGCGCTCGACGGCACGGTGGAGGTGCCATGCCTTGGTGCCCCGCATCTCTTCGAGAAGCGCGTCGAGCCTCGCGATCTCGGCGTAGAGCCGTCCCGCGTGGGCCGAGCTTTCGGTGACGGCGCCGGTCAGCTCGTCAATGCGCGTCTGAAGGACGGCCCGAGCCGCTTCGTGCTCGGCGTTCATCTCCTCCATCCGGCTCACCAGCCCGCGTGCGCGGGCTTCCATGTTCGCCTCCCGATGCGCGCCGGCGGCAAGCTCCTCGAGGAGAATCTTCTTGTCGTTCTCGAGACGGCGGACTTCCCGCTCCAGGCGCGCCACGTCGCGCTCGAGATGGCGCCCGCGTCCGATCTCGATCTGGGTGCGGGTCCGCGCGCCGGAAAGCGATTCCTTCAGAGCTTCCACCGATCGGAAGATGCGAGTCTCGTCGGCGGTGTATCCGTGCTTCTTCCACACCTGGAGTTTCGCCCTGCGATACCCCTCGGAGTGGGAAGGGTTCGCGAGCATCGCCGAGCCCGTTCCCTCGAAGTGGCGGATCTCGCAGGTGACCTTCGGAATGCGGACGAGCTCTCCCCGCTCCGAAAGGCGCAGCAGAAAATCCCAGTCCTCGAAGAGATCGAAGGCGGGGTCGAAGCCTCCCGCCGCCAGAAAGTCGGCTTTCCGGATCATCAGAGTTGGCAGAGGAATGAAGTTGTCGACCGCGAGCAGTTCGCGATCGAAATCCGTCGCGTAGGAGCGCAGCCTCTGGCGAACAACGGGCCCGCCGTCCTCGCCGATCTCGTAGACGGCCGATACGGCGTCGGTATACCAGCCGAGGGTGTCGCGCGATGCCGCGGCGCGGTAGAGCGTCGGAAGATGCTCAGGATAAAAGAGATCGTCGTCATCGAGAAAGGCGATCCACTCGGTCGCAGCCTTCTCCACTCCGCTGTTCATCGCCTCCGAGCGCCCGCGCGAGGTTTCGTGCTCGATCACCGTCACATTCTCGCCGGCCGCATCGCCGAGGTTTTTTCCCCCGTCGTTGACCACGACGATCGCGGCCGACGCGGAGGAGGAGCGGATCGAGGCAATCGCCTGCCGAAGGAGAGCGGGGCGGTCTTTCGTCCGCACGACGACGGTCACGGGCAGCGGCTGGGCTTCGACTGAGATCGCCGAGCTTCCCCGGACCGCGGCCTCGATGGCCGAGAGAGGCGTGCTTCGAAGGTAGTTGGCGTCGGTGATCCAGTAGGCCTCGGCGTAGAGACAAGGCTCGTCGAGCGTCATCGTGCGGTACTGGTTCAGCCCGCGCGCATACCATGAGTAATCCCTCAGATGGGACTGCGATTCGTGCTGGCCGATCGCGGACTCTTTGAGCTCGGCGACTTCCGTGATGTCGACCAGGGCATTGGGCCGGATCGGTTGGCTGATCTCCATGAAGGCGATCCGAGCGACCGCAAGAGCGCCCGCCAGGCTCGCATCCCCCTGAACCAGCTCGATGAAGGCTCGGGCGAGTGCCTGGTGGTCGGGATGGATCTCGACCGGGCTGGGAAGAATGATGAGGTCGGGCGCGGTGCGGAGCAGCACCTCGCGCAGCAGAGGCCCGAGCAATTCGGCGTTCGTGTCCAGCTCGCGGTCGGGGAGGTTGAGAAACTCCGCTTCGTGGACGCCGATCTCGGCGAGACCGGCCATGGACTCTTTTCTGCGTCTCTCGACCAGCTCCGCCGGATCGGCATCGGGCGTCGAAGCCCGTCCGTCCGTCACGATCACGATGTGGATCCGGCGGTTCTCGCGGGCATGCAGCGCGACGACCCCTCCGCAACCGATCACCTCGTCGTCGGGGTGAGGCGCGAGGACCAGGAGAGTTTCTCCGCGAAGCTCGGTCGGCTCGAAAGGGATGAGTTCGTGCTCGACGTATTGCATCCGGGCTGATTATCTCTCAATCATGAAAGCTAGGGGCTAGGGGCTAGGGGCTAGGGGCTAGGGGCGAGGGGCGAGGGGCGAGGGGCGAGGGAAGTCATCCTGAGTAAGGGACGGACGGCAGATCTCGTAGGGACCGGCTGCGCCGGTCCGGTCGCGAAGCGACGGGAGGGCGGCGCGTGACACGGGATTGGTCCCTGTCTAGCTAATGGGTTGCCTTTCCCTCGCCCCTCGCCCCTCGCCCCTTGCCCCTTGCCCCTCGCCCCTCGCCCCTCGCCCCTCACCTCTCGCCGCTCGCCCCTCGCCGCTCGCCCCTTGCCCCTCGCCCCTGCGGATAAGTGTCTATAATTCACAGCGTTGATGCAGGAGAAGGCAAACGAGGACCTGCTCGCCAGGCAGCCGCACGCCCGCCTCCTTCGATATCTCGCCGCCACTCCGGCCGGACTCGACCAGTCTTTTCTGACTGAGGGGGAACTGGCCGCGGCGGGCGAGCTCGAAGAAGCCGGGCTTGTCGCTGTTTCCTCGCGACGACTCGAGCTCACGGCGTCGGCGCGCGAGATGCTCGAGGGAAAGCGCGAATCGCTCAAGCTTGCAGACGCCGCATTCAACCTCGCCGAATCCGAGCTCCTGGAGAGCCGCCTTTCCTTTCTCAACAACCTCAGCGACGCCGCCCAGCAGCGGCGCACCGTCGCCGACCTTTTCCGCTCCTCGTTCACGACTCTCTACGACGCGATTCCCTACGACCTCGGTGTGGCGGTCCTGCTCGAGCAGAACCTCGATGTCTACGTCACGCGGCGGCAGGGGGTCGAGGACCCGCTCTCCGACCGGTTCGCCGATCAGGTGAAGGAAACGATGCACGAGCTGCTCGACGTTTCGTTCGGGGAAACGGACCTGGTCATTCAGGGGAACTTCGGAGACCTTCCTCCCCGCAACGCGGAGGGGGAGGATTCCTATCGGCACGTCGTCGCGACCCTGCTGCGACAGCAGAGCAGGACGGCCGGGGTTCTGGCTCTCTTTTCCGCCGAACCGTTCTCGCCGGAAGCGAAACAGCTGATCGGGCTCCTCAGCTCTCAGGTCTCCCTCGTTCTTGCGGGAATCAGGAATGCCGAGAGAATTCAGAACCTCGCCGATACGGACGATCTGACCGGCATCTGGAACAAGCGCTGGCTTCGACGGCAGCTCCCGAGCGAGATCGAGCGGGCGAGGATCTACGGCATCCCGCTCTCCCTCGCAATGCTCGACATCGACGATTTCAAGGTCATCAACGACACGTTCGGCCACGTCATGGGCGACGTGCTCCTCTCGGAGCTGTGTGGTACGGTCCGGGAGACGCTCCGTCCTCCCGACATGCTGGCGCGGTTCGGAGGGGACGAGTTCGCGGTGGTGCTGCCGCACAGCGATCTGCAGGGAGCGAGAGCGGTTGCCGAGCGGATTCTTCAGCGCGCTCGCGACCTGAAACTTTACGCCGCGGACGGCTCGACCGAGGTGCGGTGCAGCGTTTCCGTGGGGCTGGCGACTTACAGGGAAGACATGACTTCGGCTGAGCTGATCCAGAGCGCGGACGAGCGTCTCTACGACGCCAAACGGCTCGGGAAGAATCGGATAGCGTGGTGATATGAGGCATCTGGTAGCGAACTGGAAGATGAACGTTCCGAAGGAGGGGATCTCCCTCTACATCGAGAGCCTCGAGGCGCGGCCCGACTGGCAGAATGTCGAGGTCTCGCTCGCGGTTCCCTCGCCGCTGCTCGTGCCCCTGCGGGACCGGCTCGCGGGCGCCGCGCGTCTCGGCGCTCAGAACGTTTCCGAGCATGAGTCGGGCGCCTTCACGGGAGAGGTGTCCATCGCGATGCTCTCCGAGGCCGGCGCCGAGTTCGTCCTGGTCGGCCATTCCGAGCGGCGGGCCATTTACGGTGAGACGAACGAAGTGATCGCAAAGAAGGCGGCGGCGGTTCTCGGCAGCCCTCTGGAGCTCCTTCTCTGCGTGGGGGAGGATCTGGCCACCCGCGAGGCGGGGGACACGGTCGAGCTCCTCGAGGAGCAGCTCACCACGGTCTTCTCGGCCATCAGGTCCCTGCCAGAGCGGATGCTCATCGCATACGAGCCCGTCTGGGCGATCGGGACGGGAAAGAACGCGACCCCGCAGATGGCGGCCGACACGCACCGCCAGATCCGGGAAATCGTGGCCAGACTGACGAGTGGTAAGACCACCCCGGTCATCCTCTACGGCGGGAGCGTGAAGCCGTCCAACGCGGCCGAGCTGGCAGCCGAGACCGAGATCGAGGGATTCCTCGTCGGCGGTGCCAGTCTGCAGGCGAAGGATTTCCTGGCGATCGGGGCAGCTTTAGAGGCAGGGGCTAGGGACTAGGGGCTAGGGGCTAGGGAAAGGCAAAATCAGGTTCGTGGTTGCGACGTTGGGGTTGTTTTTCCCTAGTCCCTAGTCCCTAGCCCCCTGCTTTTCGGGGCTAGGGAAAGGCAAAATGAGGTTCTTGAACCTGCCGTTGCGGTTGTTTCTCCCTAGTCCCTAGTCCCCAGCCCCTAGTCCCTGCTTTTCAGGGAAGAATTCTCGCAGCCCTCCGGTTCTGCACACGGTCGGGTCCTCCCGACGGGAGATTTCTGCATTGATCTATCTCATCGTTACGGTACACATCATCGTCAGCCTCTTTCTGATCCTCGTCGTCCTGCTTCAGCAGGGGAAGGGGGCGGATCTCGCGGGAGCGTTCGGCGGAGGGGGTTCCTCGACCTTCTTCGGCGCGCGGGGCGCGACCACGGTGCTGCATAAGCTCACCGTCGTGGCGTTCGTGGTATTCGTAGTGACCTGCCTGACGCTGGCCATCGTCCAGGTGCGGCCAAGGTCGTCCGTGATGCAGGGTGCAGCTCCAGCCACGACGTCGACGGCTCCGGCTACGGCGACGCAGCCGTCTCCGGCCCCAACGCCGCAGCCGGCTCCCCAGCAGGTGCCGCAGCAGTAAGTTCCTTGCAACGCCAGCCCAAGTGGCGGAATTGGTAGACGCGCACGTTTGAGGGGCGTGTGGAGTAATCCGTGCCGGTTCGAGTCCGGCCTTGGGCACCATGAAGGCTCGCGAGAGATCGCGAGCCTTCGCCATTTATGGCGGAGCGCTCCCTCGACTACAATTCACCCATGACCGAACAGGCACCCCCGAAACCGCCTCCCCAGAGTCTTCAGCTGCTCCACGAGCTCGTCAACGAGCTTCTCCGCTCACTCCGCGAGGGGGAAGGAGATGCCGACAAGCGGCGCCAGGTGGAGGAGTGGCTCCGGCTCGTCTCGGACAAGTACCCCGACTTCAAGATCGAGTCGGGTCTGCGCGACTACTATCTGGCCGAGGCCGGGCGTTACCGGGCAGAGTTCGACAAGGCCGACGATCTCACGCAGAAACTCGCCCTCGGGCGGGCGGTCGAGTCCTATCTCGACAAGGCGGTCGATTACGCCGCCCGCGCTTCCCGCTGACCTCGAAGGCTTTCTCCAGTTATCAGGATAGAATCGGCTCCGTGAAAGTCCTGATCGCAAACCGGGGCGAGATCGCGGTGAGGATCATTCGAGCCTGCCGCGAGCTCGGCTTCCCCACCGTTTCCGTTTACTCCGAGGCCGACCGCGCTGCCCTGCATGCAATCGGCGCGGACGAAGCGATTCTCATCGGGCCTCCTCCATCGAGCCAGAGCTACCTCCGGATCGACCGCATCCTCGAGGCCGCGCGGCAGACCGGCGCGGAGGCGGTCCATCCCGGCTACGGCTTTCTCGCGGAGAACGCCGAGTTTGCCGAGGCCTGCGCGGCGGCCGGGCTGACTTTCATCGGGCCGAACCCCGCCGCGATCCGCTCGATGGGATCGAAAACCGAGTCGCGCAAACGAATGAAAGCGGCCGGCGTTCCGATCGTTCCGGGCCTGGAGGAAGCGGTCGCCTCCTGGGAGGAGATTCGCGACTTCGCGCGCGAGTCGGGCTATCCGGTGATGCTGAAGGCCAGCGCCGGAGGCGGCGGAAAGGGCATGCGCCAGGTCGAGCGCGAGGAGGACCTCCGCGCGGCCTTCGAGCGCGTTCAAAGCGAGGCGACTTCGTTCTTTGGCGACGGCTCGCTGTACGCCGAGAAGGTCATCGCCAGCCCGCGGCACATCGAAGTCCAGGTGCTCGGCGATAAGCATGGCAACGTCGTTCACCTCGGCGAGCGGGAGTGCACACTGCAGCGCCGTCATCAGAAGGTCGTCGAGGAGTGTCCTTCACCCGTGGTGGACGAGAAACTCCGCGCGGCGCTGGGAGAGGCCGGTGTTCGCGCCGCGCGGGCGGTTGCCTACGACTCGGCCGGCACGGTCGAGTTTCTCATGGGGCCCGACCGCAATTTTTACTTCCTCGAAATGAACACGCGGCTTCAGGTCGAGCACCCCGTGACCGAGGAGGTCTACGGCGTCGATCTGGTCAAAGAGCAGATCCGATCCGCGATGGGGGAGAAACTTCGGCTGCGGCAGGAAGACCTCGTCCCGCGACGGCATTCGATCGAATGCCGCGTCTATGCCGAGAATCCGTTCCAGAACTTTGCCCCCTCGCCGGGGCACATCCGATTTCTCTATCTGCCGCAGGGACCCGGCATTCGGAACGACAACGGCGTCTACGCCGGGTATGACGTTCCGCTCCATTACGACCCGATGCTCTCCAAGCTGATCGCCACCGGCTCCGACCGCGAGGAAGCGATCGCGAGGATGCGGCGCGCCCTTCGGGAGTACCGCGTGGAGGGGATCGAGACATCGATTCCCTTTTACTCGGCCCTTCTGGCGACGCCGGAGTTCGAGAGCGCCGAGTTCGACACGGGATTCATCGAGCGCTTTCTCGCCGCGCGGGGAATCGAGCAGACCGAGCCGGAGATCGTCGAGATCGCCATCGCCGCAGCGGCCATTCTCGAGTTCGAGGCGGTCCAGAACATCCGGCTGCCGGAGGGAGACTCTTCGCGATGGCGCGAGGCGAGCCGGCTCGAGGCGACCGGGAGGAAGAGCCGATGAAGCTGCTCGCGAATTTCCAGGGTGAAGAGATTCCAGTCATCGTCGAGCGCTACGGCAGCGGCTATCAGGTGCGGCTGCGCGACCGCGTCCTGATTGCCGACATGGTGACCGCGGGCGACAGCATGCGGACTCTCCGGTTCGAGGACGGGCGGCAGGAGATCTTTCTCTTTCACCGCGAGCAGGGGGATTACCGGATCAACATGGCCGGACGCGAGGTCGCGGTGGAAGTGAAAGATCCGCTCACCGCGCGACGCCTGCGAGGGGGCGCTGGTGCTTCGGCCGAGTCCGTGGTCAAGGCCCTGATGCCGGGACGCGTGGTGCGACTCTCGGTGGCGCCCGGAGACGAGGTGGTCCGGGGCCAGGGCATTCTGATCCTCGAAGCGATGAAGATGGAGAACGAGATCACGGCGCCGCGGGACGGGCGGATCGCTCTCGTTCATGTCGAGGCGGGATCGACCGTCGACGGCGGCGCGCCGCTCGTGACGTTCGAATGAACCGCGAGCGGAGGCAGAGCAGATGATCGTCACGGCAAAACTCGATTTCTCGGCGGCTCATCGTCTGCACAATCCCGAACGGGATGCGGAGTGGAACCAACGCGTCTACGACAAGTGCGACAATCCGGGCGGACACGGGCACAACTACGTCATCGAGGTCAGTGTCGAAGGGGATGTCGATCCGGAGACCGGGATGGTGATCGACCTCAAGCTTCTCAAGGACATCATGCGCGAGCGCGTGGTGCACCGGGTCGATCACAAGAACCTGAACAGCGACGTCGATTTCCTCAGAGGCGTGATTCCCACGGCGGAGAATCTGGCGCGGGCCTTCTGGCGCGAGCTCGAGGAGTCGATCCCCCACGGTCGCCTTTTCCGGATCGTGCTCCACGAGACCGAGCGGAATTCGGTTACCTACAGCGGAGAGCTGCGATGAACTACGATCTGGCAATGCGCGCCCTGGAGGGACTCGCGCGGGAGCGCGTCGAGGTCGCTCGCGACGGTGACGAGATCCGGATCTCGGGGGGCGCCGCGGCGTTCCGCGAGCTCGCCCGCCTCTGCCTTCTGCTCGGTCAGGACGACACGGCTAGCGGTGAAAGCCTCACCCTCGATCCCGGGGTCCACGCCTCGGGAGAGTCCGCCCGCGTCACGCTGCAGCGCTCCGGCAAGCCGTCGTAGGTGGCCACGGCTTTCCAGCCGTGGCTGGTGCTTCCGCGATTCAGTGGGTGTCATGCCCATCCCACCCACAGAGCCACGGCTTGCCAGGTCTGGCACTGAGCAGTTGATCGCCACGAGCCACGGCTGGAAAGCCGTGGCCACTGCACCCACTACGAGTAGCGCAGCAGCGAGTGCACGTTTGCGCCGTGCAGCTTGTTTCTGCCGCCCAGGAACTCCAGCTCGATGACGACGGCGATCCCCTCGACGCTTGCGCCGAACAGGTCCATCAGCGCGCGCGCCGCCGCCGCTGTGCCTCCGGTCGCGAGGACGTCGTCGACGATCAGCACGCGGTCCGTGCTCTTGATCGCGTCGTCGTGCACTTCGAGCGCATCCGAGCCGTACTCGAGCTCGTACTCGTGGCGATGGGTCGTCCAGGGGAGCTTCTTCGGCTTACGGATCGGAACGAACCCGCAGTCCAGACGCCGCGCGAGCGCGCCGCCGAAGATGAACCCTCGCGACTCGATTCCGGCGATATGACTGAGTCCCGACGCCGCGAACGGCTCGGCCAGCAGCTCGATCGTCTGCGCGAACGCGCGAGCGTTGGCCAGCAGCGGGGTGATGTCCTTGAAGAGAATCCCAGGCTTCGGGAAGTCGGGTACGTCCCGGATGAAGTCGGCGAGCTCGAGATCGCGCTTCATGTCAGAACTTGACGTCGAAGTCGCCGAATTTTCCCTGGAACTCGCGGCGCTCCTGGTCGATCCTGCTCACCTCTGCGTAGCGGGGCCCCTCACGCAGCTCTTCGATCCATTCCGAGATCTTGTCGGCCTCTCCCTCGACCGCGGCTTCGACTGAACCGTCGCGCAGGTTCTGGATGTAGCCCTTCAGGCCCAGCCTCCGGGCGATTCGGGTGGCGAAGAAACGGTATCCCACGCCCTGCACCTTGCCGTGGATCTTGATCATCCGCATTTCCTTCATTCCATTACCCTCGCGCGAAAAGCATCATATCAGTGGCCGTGGCTGAGGATCTTTTCCTCAGCCTGGTGTTTCAGGGAGAAGGCTCGAGACCTTGGGCTCGCCGTTAGAACGACTTTTCCGGGCTATCGGGCTTTCCAGGCGGAGGAAAAGATCCTCCGCCACTATTTCTTCGTCGACTTCCGTACCTTGATCTTCGTCGCTTCCAGCTGGAGGGTCACCTCGGCCAGCTGCTTCTCCAGCTGCTCGATGCGGGCGCGATCCTCCAGTCGCCGGGCGGATTCCTGCTGTTCGGCAGCCTCTCTCTCCGCGGAGGCCTTCCCGCGCCCCTGCTCTCCCTGCTCGATCGCGGCGACCCGCTTCTCCAGGGCCGCGCGCTCCCGCTGTTCGATCCGGAAGAGGGCGAACGCGGCGGCCGAAGCGGCGTCGGTCCGGGGATACTCCTCGAGAACCTCGAGAAACTTTCCCCGGGCCTGAGCCTGGTCTCCCTGGCGGAGGAGCGTCCGCGCGTCCCTGAGCATCGACTGGGCGCGCACGTCGCGGGGGACGGTCAGGGCGATCCAGGCGCCGACGGCGCCCAGGGTGACCAGCAGGAGAGATGCGAGTACGAGAGTGGTCCGGCGGATCATGGCTCTTTCCAGCCGAACCTCCCCACCAGCGGGACGAACTCGGCTGTTCCACAATCCTCGATCTGCAGCCTCGTTGCCACCTTCGAGACGCGGGCCAGTCGCTGATTTCCGGCGGGGCCGATCGGGAGGATCAGCTTCCCGTTCCGCGATAGCTGCTGCACGAGCGGTTCGGGGACCTCGGGCGCCGCGGCGGCGACGATGATCCGGTCGAAGGGCCCCTGGTCGGACCACCCGTAGGTCCCGTCGAACACCTTCACGCTCACGTTGTGGATCCGGAGCCGCTGGACCATCTCGACCGCCTTGAGGGCGAGCTCGTTGATCCGCTCGATCGAGAAGACGCGCGCCGCCAGCCGTGAGAGAACGACGGCCTGGTAACCTGTCCCGGTTCCGATCTCGAGCACCTTCTCGCTTCCTTCGAGCTCGAGAAGCTCGATCATCCGCCCCACGATGTAGGGCTGCGAGATCGTCTGCTGCTTCCCGATCGGCAGAGCGCCCGGCCCGTAAGCCTTGGCCGCCATGGCCGGCGGAACGAAGAGATGCCGCGGGACTTCCTTCATCGCGGCGAGCACGCGCGGGTCGCGCACGCCGCGGGCCGCGACATACCGCTCGACCATCTGCTCGCGCAGGTGCATGAACTCGCGGTCGGCGATCGGGGGAAGCTCAGCTCTGTTTCGCGGATTCGGCAAGGCTTCTCTCGAATTTCTTCAATTTCTCGATCGATGGATGATGGGTCAGGTCGAGGTGAAGCGGCGTGATCGAGACGAAGCCGTCCTCGACCGCCGAAATGTCGGTCCCCTCGTCGCGCGTCCAGACCGGCGGGAGTCCCCCGATCCAGAAGTACTGCCGCCCTCGAGGGTCCAGCCGCTCGATCACTCCCTCGGTGTACTTGCGTTTTCCGAGGCGGGTCACGCGTACCCCGTGGAGCTGGGCGACGGGAAAATTGACGTTCAGCACCACATGCGGATCGTCGTGCCACTCGAGGGCACCGGCCACGAACTCGCCGGCGAATCGCGCGCACGTGTCGAATGAGAAGTTCTCCCCGACCAGCGCGGAGAACGCGATCGACGGAACTCCCAGAAGCGATCCTTCGAATGCCGCGGAGATCGTCCCGGAGTAGGTGACGTCGTCACCGAGGTTCGGGCCGAAGTTGATTCCGGAGCAGACGAGATCGGGGCGGTGGTCCTTCATCAGGTAGAGGACCGCGAGGTTCACGCAGTCGGTGGGCGTGCCGTCGACGATCCACTCACCTTCCTGGATCTTCAGGAGCCGGAGCGGCCGGTTGAGGGTCAGAGCATGCGAGGCCGCGCTCTGCTCCCGGTCCGGCGCCACGATGGTGACATCTCCCACCAGCTTCAGCGCCTCGGCCAGCTTCCGGAGCCCCTCGCTGTAAATGCCGTCGTCGTTGGTGACGAGAATTCGCGGTCGTGGGGTCATCGGGGGAATGGTAGCTTAAAGGCAGGGGCTAGGGGCTAGGGACTAGGGGCTAGGGAAAAGCAACGGCAAAGGCAGCCGGCGTGGAGCGAACTTGTCATCCTGAGGAGGCGCGCGGAGAACCAGGTCGCTCATTCGAGAACGTGCGCGCCGACGAAGGATCTCCAAATGCGCGGATCACGTTTGGGCGGAGCGGGGGAGACGCGCAGGTGGCAAGATCCTGCAATTTTGAGATCCTTCGGTCGCGCTCAGGATCGCGCGAAGCTGATCCCCTTCAGCGCGGCGCTCCCTCAGGATGACGGTGGGGGCACCCTGCCTTTGTTTTTGACTCTCCCTAGCCCCTAGCCCCTAGCCCCTAGCCCCTGATCTTCTGCAACTCCGCATACAGATCCAGCATCAGCCACGCGAGCAGCAGAAACACGAGAATTCCGAAGATCCTGACGATCCAGATGGTGCGA